>ERZ795052.1764-NODE-1764-length-28191-cov-27.393979_pt1 | contig 28191 bp, 35 predicted proteins | sample MGYA00375136_ERZ795052 | MGnify/ENA primary metagenome ERZ795052 (study PRJEB30181, sample SAMN05720156) | activated sludge metagenome | isolation source: Anaerobic digester | place: Japan | collected 2015-05-26 ... | reverse complement strand
CCGCCGGACGTGACCACACCGGTGCTGATGAGGCTGGTCCCATCGGAATACGAAAAAGATAAAATACAAATTTGACTTTGTCGTATCACTTATGTTATAATGTGTTTACAAAATTGAAAGGAGTCAAGCATGGGTAGAGTGTAATTGCATGGTTGACAGATGTTTTTGACCATTTATTGTGGTTGCGGTTTAGGTGAACAAAAAAAACAAGGAGACCCAAAAGATGAGTAACAAGTACAGAACTGTTGGTAAATGCATCAGTGAAACTATTGATGCTTTGTCTGAACTCAGCAAAGAAGAGTATGAGGAGTGCGAAAAGATTTCCGAATATATCATGGAAATCGCCTTGAGCTTGAACGAAATTCCACGCTTTGTGAACGTTCTTATAATTGCGAAAAATCTGTTTATCCAAAAAGCAGATGATAAAGGAGAAGATTTATGTTGAATATTGTGTCCGGGAAGATGAAAACACCCGTTAAAATGACATTGTACGGTGTTGAAGGTGTAGGAAAAACAACCTTTGCGTCGAAATTTCCAAGACCGTTATTTATTGATGCTGAAGCTGGTACAAGACGCATAGATGTTGACCGGATTGATGTGTCTAACTGGACAGAATGTTTGTCTGTGTTACGACAATTGATGAACTACAAAAACCAGTATGATACTATTGTCCTTGATACGCTTGATGCGCTTGAATACCTTGCTATCCAGTCTGTTTGTGACAGGTTCAAAATTCCTGCATTGGGAGGCAATAACGATTACGGAAAATCGTATTCAGCATTAGCATCCGAATTTGGAGAAATGATTGCTGAACTGAATGCGTTAAATGATGCAGGATTTCATATTGTATGCCTAGCTCATGCACAAGTAGTCCGTGTAGAAACGATTGGCGAAGATGGTGCCTATGACAGATACCAGCTGAAACTTGAGAAAAAGACAAGTGCCAAAATTAAAGAGTGGACCGAATTTCTTGCGTTCATGAACTTTGAGACAAAGGTTATTGAACAGAAAGGGAAAAAGAATAAAGCAGTTGGCGGTGAACGTATTGCGTATTGTGAACACAGTCTGTATTGGGACGCAAAGAACAGGGATACGGATTCAATTCCGTTAAAGTTTAGTATTGAAATGCGTGATGGTAAACATATTGGTTGGGAGACAATCCGAAAGCATGTTGAAAAAAACACGCTTAATCAGGGAAAGAAAGGAGAATCAAACTATGACGTAGAAGAAGAACGTGAATCAGTCAGGCAGTTGAAGGCTGTGCTGGAAGCAAATGACATGACTATGGATGAAGCAATGGAATGCATTTACAGTCATAAACATTATGTACCCGGCACTCCCCTCGAAAATATTGACGACGAATACATTACCGGGAAATTAATTCCTGCCATTCCAACACTTAAGCGCAAAACAAACTAAGGGAACATAAAATGAACAACTCTTTTGATGACGACATGGTGTACGAAGATTATGATTTTGTTACGACTGTCCCTGAAGAAGAGGAATTTATTCCTCTTGAGCCCGGCACATACAAATTCAAAGTATCCGAAATTAAATTCGGTGAATTTGAACCGTCCGAAAACTCAAAGGCGCCTGCTTGCAAGAAGGTTACTGTGATTCTCACAATCGAACATGGAAAGTATGATTACTTCATTAAAAAGGATTTCCTGATCTACAGCAAAATGAACTGGTTGATTAGAGACTTTTTCATCTGTATCGGGATCGGTACAAAGGACAAAGAATTCAGAACAGACTGGAAGGGCGCCCTGCATCGAGAAGGATTATGTAAGACTAGTCTGTTTGAATCCAAGAATGGAAAAGTCTACATTAACATCGACAAGTTTCTTGAACCGGACCCAATTCCGTTTTAATGTAGTTTAATTTCAATAAAAAGTGGTAGTCCGGAATTTCCGGACTACCACTACAAAACCAAAGGAGTATACAAGTTATGTACTGGTCTGACCTGAAAGTTAAAATTGCTGGAGACATTGTAATTACTGTGTGGGACAATGAAAAATATTTAGGAATTGCCTTAGTCCCGCATATGTTCTGTCAAGGCAGCATAAAAAAGGCGTTCATAGATGTTATTAAATACAAGCACACATCAGTTAAGCACGCCAACACTCGCATCTATATCAACGAAATAATGAAGCGGCATTTCCCTGATATTTACGGCTCATTCTGTGTTGATCATTCTGATGACAGACTGCATATTTCGGTTATGCCTGAAACAGAATATTTCAACATTAACTTTGAAAGAACGAAAGTCAAATTTACTAAAGACAATGTTCATGTGTCATACAATGACGGGGAATATGAATTCTATTTCACGAATGAATGGGTCATCAAGAAATCTAAAAAGTACGACAGTATGTTGAAGCAGTGGATTTTCACAGGGAAATACCCTACGAGAGAATGTAAGGTTCCGCATAATGTGTTGAGTGGATTAAATAGGCGACTGAAGGCATATACAGGCGTAGATCACAATTTATTCGGTGCAGACAAAAACAATAATATCATATTTCACGAATGCGTGACAATCGATAAGGAAGGAAACTGATATGACTGTACTGTGTGCTATCATGTGTATTTTTACGATTATATTGAACCTTGCGTATTTTGAACTGATCAATCGCACAATAACAACTACTATATTGGCGGTCGTCAAGGATGCCGATTTCATTAATGCGGTCAAACAGGTCAATGTTCAAGAGAAGGATGCAGGCAAATGATTATCAAAGAAGCATTGGACATAATCAAGAACGCAGAAGGTTTGAAACTGAAAGCATATAAAGATCCTGCGGGAATCTGGACCATAGGATACGGTCACATCAGAAACGTCAAACAGGGCGATGTGTGTACGGAAGAGCAAGCGGACAAATGGCTAAGAGAAGACATTGGAGAAGCGGTCCGAGCTGTTGATGTTCTTGTTAATGTGCCATTAACGCAACAGCAGTATGGAGCACTGGTGAGTTTTACTTTTAACCTCGGATATGGGACATTAAAGAACAGCAGTCTGTTAACTGCGCTGAACAAATTTGATTATAAGACTGCATCAGAAAAGTTTCTGCTATACAATAAAGCAGGAGGGAAAGTGTTGCCGGGTCTTGTGCTAAGACGTAAAGCGGAACGTGAATTGTTTGATACAGATCCGAATGAATATACATTGATTCAGTATGCTACATCAGCAAAGAATGTACGGGATATTGAATCAGTAAAACGTCTTCAGGAATTTCTTAAATCAAACGGCACATATACCGGCAAAATAGACGGCATTCCGGGACGCATGACAAGTGATGCCATGGAAAGGACATTCGGATTCAGGCTTAAAGGAGAGTGAAAAGGTTGCGCCTGATATAATCTAAAACAACAGAAAGGATCATTAAGGTAAAAAACATGTTTGAGTTAAGACCATACCAGCAAGAAGCAAAGGATAATGTATTCTATCATTGGGACGTGCTGAAGAATAAAAACGTATTGCTTAATCAGGCTACGGGCACAGGCAAAACAGTTACGTTCACTTCTATCCTGAAAGACTGCATTCAGCGTGGAGACAGATGCCTTGTACTTGCTCATTCAGGAACACTTCTTGATCAGGCAAGAGACAAGATTAAACGTCTTGTAGGCGTAGAATGTGCTCTTGAGAAATCAGAATCATCTGCACGTGACGCATGGGAACGTGTTGTATTAGGTTCCATCCAGTCATTGTCGCAAGATAAAAGATTATCAGAATATCCGAAAAATCATTTTGATACAATAGTAGTAGATGAAGCACATCATGTAATGGCGCCAACATACAGAAGCGTACTGGATCATTTCAGTTCGGCAAAAGTACTGGGCGTAACAGCAACCCCTGACCGTGGAGATATGCAGGATTTAGGAGAAGTATTTTGTGCAATAGCACATGAATATACTCTTCCACAGGCTGTCCGTGACGGGTATTTGTGCCCGATAAAAGCCTTGTCTATACCGTTAAATATTGATATATCAAATGTTAAATGTACAAGTGATTATCAGTTGGGATCAATCGGGAATGTGCTTGATCCGTATCTGCATCAGATTGCACGAGAGATAGTAGACAAATGTTCAGACCGTAAAATGATCATTTTTCTCCCTTTAATCAAGACGTCTTTAAAGATGAAGGAAATACTTATCAGTTACGGACTTCACGCTGAAGAGGTGAACGGCAAGTCTGCTGATCGCGAACAGATTCTTCAGGATTTTGCGGACAATAAGTTTCAGATATTGTGCAATGCAATGCTGTTAACTGAAGGATACGATTGCCCTGACATAGACTGTGTTGTTCCGTTACGTCCGACAAAAATCAGAAGTCTCTTTGCACAGATGGTAGGACGTGGCACAAGAATTCATCCCGGCAAGAAAAATCTTCTTCTTCTGGATTTTCTCTGGTCTACTGCACAACATAATCTATGCAGACCTGCACATCTGATTGCGTCAAGTAATGATATAGCAGACAAGGCAACAAAGCTTATATCCCAAAAAGAAGACTCAGTTGACCTTGAAGAGATCATTGATCTAGCCGAAGAGGAAGTGCTTCATGAACGCGAAGAGGCATTGGCTAAACGTCTTGCGGAAATGCGCAGGAAAAAAATGCGTCTGGTGGACCCGCTTCAGTATGAGATGTCTATCCATGGTCTTGACTTAAGTAATTACAAGCCTGTCTTCAACTGGGAAAAGGAAAAGCCGGACAATGAAATATTAAGCAGGATTGAGACATTAGGTGTATCAACTGTTGATATAACGAATTCCGGACAGGCAACACAAATACTTAACACACTTGTAAAAAGGCAAAGAGACGGACTGTCAACGCCAAAACAAATCCGGTTCCTTGAGCAGAAGAAATTCAAGGATGTAGGACTTTGGTCATTTGACGACGCAAATGATATGATAACATTGATTAAAAACAACAACTGGATGGTGCCGTATCGCATCAAAGCAAGTGAGTATAAACCGAAAGGAATGCGTGATGAACAGCAAAGAAATAAAGCTTAAAGAAATGGACGACGCATTCAATACTCTTTCAGATGCATTTAACAGTGTCCCAAACATAATGAGCTATTATTTGCAAAGGAATGAAGAAATAATGCACAGTGAAATACTGGAATGTCTTGGTGACGGTTATTTGAATCTTAGAGAAGATTACAGGAAAGACATTGCAGATGTTGATGATGTAAACGGATACATCAATATTGCATTAGAGTTGTCAGAGACAGTGAAAGACAGGCTTGAAATGGTCGTTGATCTTGCTATGGACGAATGCATTACGGACCTTGTCATGGAACGGAAATGGAATAATCTCAATTGTGACTATTGCAATAACAGATATGCATCGTTCAGAAATGATATCAATAAAATATTGTGTGCAAAATGTTACTGGAGAGAAACGGTTTGAAAAGGGGAGACTGTATTTTGAAAAAATGTTCTGAATGCCATGACACTCTTCTTGTATACGAAACTGAATATGGCGTTTTATGCTATAAGTGCATTGTTGAAAAAACACCTATCGATTTTTGCGACGAGTGTGATGACCTTACAGAGTTGATACAGTTTGGCGATATGCTTTTATGCGAAACATGTTTTAAGGAGCTTGAAGATAAATATGAATATGATTGAAATCATAAGGTGCATTGACCCATCTGAACTGTCATACGATGATTGGCTTGCGGTCGGCATGGCAATTAAAAATGAAGGTTATTCACTTGCGGATTGGGATGAATGGTCCAAGCAGGATTCAAGATATAAAGAAGGCGAATGCGAAAAGAAGTGGGATACCTTCACCAGAACAGGAAGAATGACAGGAACGATTGTCCATATTGCGAGAGAGCATGGCGTATCCTTGCCATATGAAGAAAAGGAATATCAGCAGATTGTATATGACGACTGGAGTTTTACTATCCCTGCGCATGACAAGGGGTATGTTGTCGCACCTCCCATGGAACCGAAATATATTGTAGCGCCTACTGATTGGGATCCGAAAAAACAGATTATAGATTATTTGAATGCTCTGTTTGACCCGGAAGATATTGTAGGGTATGTATTGACTACAACAGAAGACGGAAAGCCGAAAGGGAAGGGGAGTTACACAAGAACCGCATCGGAAATTATTACCGCATTAAATAAAAATGATATTGATCAGGCAATGTTATGTACTCCTGACACAAAGGCTGGTGGATGGGTGCGAGTGAACCCGCTTGACGGACATGGTGTGGCAGATGCGAATATAACATCATTCAAGCATGTATTAGTTGAAGCTGATGACATGGATATAGAAGATCAGGCTGCATTATATGAAGCGCTTGAATTGCCAATAGCCGCTTTGGTCAATTCTGGAAACAAATCCTTACATGCGGTGGTTAAAATAGATGCAACAACAAGAGAAGAATACGATAAACGAACCAACTTTTTGTTTGACGTTCTTGAAAAAAACGGACTTGAAAAGAAAGCTAGACGCAACAGGAACCCCTCCCGCTTATCAAGATTGCCGGGACTTGAACGTGGATTTAACAAGCAGTTTTTAATTAGTACACATACCGGGAAATCGTCATTTCTTGATTGGGAGGAATGGATTCAGGAAATCAACGACAACCTTCCTGATTTTGAAAATTGGGAAGTCGTTCATGATAGTATGCCTGAACTTGCTCCTGTAATAATAGCTGATCTGTTAAGACGTGGACATAAACTTCTTGTAAGTGGTGCATCAAAAGCCGGAAAATCATTTCTTCTTCTTGAACTTGCAATGGCGGTGGCTCACGGAAAAATGTGGCTAGGCTGGAGCTGTGCACAAGGGAAAGTGCTGTACGTTAATCTTGAGCTTGACAGGGCGTCATGTTTTAACAGAATAAAAATGATTGAAGATGCAATGGGTCTTTCAGGTGAACGGCATGTATCAAACAGGAAAAACATAGAAGTATGGAACCTTCGTGGTTCTGCAGAACCTATGCATATACTTGCTCCCAAACTTATAAGACGCGCAAAAAAGAAAAACTTTGATATGATTATAATAGATCCTATTTACAAGGTTATCACTGGTGCTGAAAACGAAGCGGGCGATATGGCTGTGTTTTGCAATCAGTTTGATAAAGTAGCGCATCAGTTAGGAGCATCTGTGGTATATTGCCATCACCATTCAAAAGGAGATCAGGGACAGAAGAGATCTGTTGACAGAGCATCAGGGTCAGGAGTGTTTTCCCGTGACCCTGATGCAATCATGGACTTGATAGAGCTTAATCCTATATATGAAGTAAAAGAAGCGTTTTATGCGAAATATCTTGGACACGAATCCCCTGTATCACTAAGCGCTTTTGAACGCGAACAAATAAACAATCTTAGCGCATGGAGGATTGAATGCGCCCTGCGTGAGTTTGCGACTCCTCCATTGAAGAGAGTGTGGTTTAACTATCCTGTTCATCTTCTTGACAACGGTTCTCTTGATGGAGCAAGAGCGTCAGGCGAAACGATAAGTGCAAAGTCATCAAGAATCAAAAATGATTATGATATACGCAACGAAAAATCTACCACACAGATGATTAATAATGTATTTGACACAATCATTCAGCTTGACGGGAATAACAGAAACTTTGTGTATCTTGAGGCGATAGCAAATGCGGTTAACATGACGATGGAAAGCACAGCAATGATAATTAAAAAACATGCGTTTCTGTGTTATACTACATACGGCAGGGTATATGAAAAAAAAGAAATTGCGAGTATGGCAATAAAGAAACGTGCACAGGGAATGACATACAATGAATTTGCCGATAAGATAGGACTGAATTGCTACGCCAATCCGAAAGTAAGAATTTCATCATGGATACGGCAATTCCTGAACAAAGAAGGAAACAAATACGATGCGAAGGACGACATCAGGTTTCTTGAGGATGGAGAAGATTCCATCGATGACAGCTCAGCAGGGGACGAGATTGAATAAAAAGGGATGGATCTATACCGATCCTGAAATGAAAAGGATAAGCAATCAATTTCAGGTGATGCTTGTGCCATTCAAAAAGGAATTTGGTGATGAATCTTTATCTCCATTGAAATTGAGTATATCGTTCGTGTATGAAGGCAATTACGCAAAGTTCAAAACGACAAAGCCTGATTTGGATAACCTTGAAAAATGCTTTATAGATGCGATGCAGAAGATTGGATTTTTCAAGAATGATGCGCAGATAGTTGAAAAGAACTCCAAAAAAGGATTTAATACATACTGTGGTATTGGTTTTGAATTAAACGAACTTGAATAGAAATGGAAAGATATGTCTACGTTACAGGAAGACATAATGTTTATTGCTGGGTTAGCGGTTATTGTCATAATGGCAAATGCAATGAAAGAAACGGAAGATGAGTAAACGCAAATGTTGTCCCGAATGTAAATCAGAAAACGTAACAGTTACGGTTGAATACAAGATATCTTATGAAGAGGAAAAATACTTGCCGTATGATTTCTTTTTCACAGGTGAATGCAATTCATGTGGATACCAACAGATTACTGCAACATCTTTTACAGAACACAATGCATTGATTGAGCGATGGTCTGAAAGATGTGAAGAAAACGGTGTGTTTGAATGTCCGAATTGCCACGGGAATAATATCTATGTTACTTATGAAATGCACAAATACTTAGGTCCTGAATTTACTGCATATTGTGAAAATTGCGAAGCATCGTGTAACGACTGGTTTGTATTTAAAGACAGATGGGTTTACTTTACAGGACAAGGAATCGATGACATGAAATAAAAATTTGACATTTATAGTGCGTTTGTGATATAATACAACCAATTAAATAGGAGACAGCAAAAAATATGAGTTTTGATATTGCTTACAGCAGATCAATGAAATTGGAAGATCCATTTACTGAAGGAGCAAAAATAAAATACGGAATACCTGTAAACGTTTGGGTAAAGTTTAATGACGGGAAACCTCCTTATAGTATACAGAATATTACAGTGCATGATTCAAAACGTGTGTGCAGATTTATTTACTGGTTAAATCCGAAACTTAACCTTATAGATGAAACAATGCCTAATCTTGCAATGCATATGTTTGATGCATGCTTGAAACATGGCAGTGAAAACGCAATTAAGTTTCTGCAACAGGCATGCAACTTCCTTGGATCGGACATAAAAGTTACCGGTGAAATTAACGCTGAAACACTTACGCAGACAAGGTTGTATGAACGGTCCGAAAGTGTTATAATAGCTGCATACATATTTATGCGTGCAAAAAAAATTGAATCAATGGCTGAAAATCAGACACAAAAGAAAACAATCAAGAAATTAATGAAGCGTCTTGTTTAGCCCACTAGCGGAGGGTTTTCTTCCTTTCCCCTCCGTTGCTTCCTCAGGGTGGAGCCGTGCAATGGTTTTCCCATGTTTCCCATTGCTTAATGCGGCTCCACCCTCCATAAAATTGCTCAGCCGTAGTGAGTTGGGTATAACCCATTTGCTTGCTCGTAGAAAGTCTCACATTTTGATGTGGGGCTAACGCCCCACATCAATACGAGGAAAATAAGGATTTCTGCAATGAAACTGCTTTCAATCATAAAATGCATTCTTGTATTTATTAAAAAGGTTACCAGATTAAACGGGATATTCCAATCGAATACGACGGCAAGTCAATATAAAGTAGCATTGCCACTGTCTATTTTATTTGCTGCGCTTGGTTTTGTAATTCCTGAATATGCGGAACCGCAGATGGCAGCTGCTATCATGACTGTAATAGCCCCTATAATCGCCAGAATTGCGTTGTGGCGCGATAATTCGCATGCACCCGTAGATTTACCCGACGTAATGATTGTAAAGGCACAGCGGGCAAAAGAGACGGTCTGGCGCGAATTGCACGGGACACTGCTTGATGCGCGTGAAGAGGGGTATAGTTTAGCGTCCACTGATGACGGCACAGTATACGATGTTGCTACTGGTAAACCCAACGGTGTAAAATTGCGCGTTCCTAATCCTGCTCCAGATGGCATGGTAAAGGATTTTGTAGATAAACTCAAACAGAACAAGGAGAATAAAACAAATGAGTAAACTTCAGGAAATCTATGACGTAAAACTTCAAGAGTTGAACAGCATTAAAAAACTGTCTGTTATCAACGCAAACATTAGGCGTATCAATAAAATCCTTGAGATAGTAGGGGACAGGTACACAAAACTGGTTGAAGAAAAAGAAAGAATTGAAACTGAACTTGGGCTAAACGTTGAAGAACAAGAAAAAACAGAGTAATCAGGAGAAGTGCATTATATGCAGGGCACTGAAAGCAGACACAGATGCAGATGTATCGATAACAGTGAAGGGTGATATTTTGCATATGTGTCAGAAATGTGTGGATGGCGTAGTCTTACTTGGGATAGACTGCGCCATCCCTCATTTTAGGGGATGGTACAGGAAACTTAAAAGTAATGAAACTGTCATTTAACAGATATGAAGTATTGCAAATACTGTTCAGTGGGATTGATCCATACCAAGAGTTACGCCTTGATTTCAATGGACATGAATTGAAAATACATGCGTCTTGGGGCGATTATGTTGTAAGCGCATATGGCAAAGGTAATGGCAGATTAATTATAGAAAACTATGAATTAAGAAAATTGTTACAGTCTGTAGACACGCAAATTATAGAATTAACGTGTTCAGACTCCATAACTGTAAGAGGAATAAAGGAATGAAACCTGACTTCGGATATTACAGATCATGTGAAGATTATGTGAATGGTCTTAAGGACTGGTATAAAGCTGCCGGCAATCCGAAAATACTTCTTGAGATCGGATCTGCAACAGGAGATTCAATAGAGATATTCCACGAATGTAATAACGATATCGTTATAGTAAGTATAGACCCATGGGATTGGGCGACGCCAATGCTCAATCTTAGTAAAGAGGAAACGTATGAGTTTTTCCTGAACAGGACAAAAGACTGGAATGTAATTCCAATAAAAGAACACTCGCACAATATTGTCAATTTATTTCCGGATAACTTTTTTGATGCTATATATATTGATGCAGATCATTCATATTATGGCGTTAAAAAAGATATTGAAATGTCATTACCTAAAACAAAAGGATGGTTAGGCGGACACGATTACAGTGAAGAATACGGGACCGTCAGAGCCGTTCATGAGACGACAAATAATGTTCAGGTGTTTAGTGATACAAGTTGGTTGATTCATAAGGATAATTTATAATGATTCGACTTAGCATGCCTTGTCCGCAACGCGAATTTTCTTTATATCCTGAATGCAAGGTGCATAATCCTGTTCAGGAGGAAGACAGGACAAGGACAGCAGTTGTAACCATAGCAATGGGAGAACCATTAAAATGGATGTTCGATATAACGCTACCGTCTATTGAAGCATATGCGAAAAAATATGGTCATGACTATGTTCTTATAGATGATGCATGGAGAAAAAATAACGGGCATCCGTGCAAATATAAGGCGAACGTCTGGTATCTGCTCCAGATGGAACGATATGATAGAATCCTGTATGTTGATTCTGATATTTTTATTCAGGACTCAGCACCCAATATATTTGATTATGTGCCTGAAGGAACACTCGGTGTATACGAAGAGGGGTGGCACTGGAACGGATCACCAGACAGATTTCTGCATAATGATTTTATAGATTATGTGAAACATTACAATACTCTGATGCAATCGAATAACGATTATCCCGTCGCAAAAGAATGGGACGGCAAGTATTATAATGCCGGAATGTTCGTCTGCGATAAATGGACCTGTCCACATATACCTCCTGCGCACGGGATTATGCACATACAGGATCGTATAACAATAAGTGAGGGCGGTGACTTTTATGATCAGCATTATTTTAATCTTATGCGAATAAAATATGACATTCCTGTTACGTCATTGGATATAAAATGGGATTTCTTCAGAACGATGAAGAATCAATCATTAAGGATTGAAGACGCATATTTCATTCATTACTGTGCCCACAGTAAAGAGTATCTTAAATCAGATATTGCATCAGGACTGCTTACTTATCCGTCAGGTGAACCTCAAAAAAAAAATAGAATCATGATGTATACCGTAGTAAGCGGGAGTGATTATGAGGCGGTGTTTTCACTTATAAGACCTTATCATGAAGCATATGCCGCAAAACACGACTACGACTATACAGTAATTAAATCATCAGACAGCAATATAAAGAACCCTGCATGGTGGAAACTGGACGGGAAAAAGTTTTTTGATGATTATGATTGCATAGTATATCTTGATGCTGATGCCATGCCATGGCTTAACGCAAAAGATATAGTAAGCGTGGTTCCAAAAGGGAAATTTGGTGCATTTAATTCATATACACTGAATTACATGCAACCACCATCATCAAACGTATACAGATCGTTTGTAGATTGGCAGAAGAAGAACGGATATGCGCATGAAAATGTGAATACATTCTACATAAATTCCGGTGTATTCGTGTGCTGGAAAGATTCAGCTAAAATACTCGATTGTAAATATGAAGATGTGCGTATGTATTTTGAACAGCATGCGATCAATCAGAACCTGTATGATAACCCGCATTTGTATTATGAAATAGGGCGAGAGTGGAATTGCGGACATCTGCACATGTACAGTGCAAAAAGGATTGGTCATAAATCAAATATCATTCATTTGAATGGAATAAATGTACGCAACAGATATTCATTTCTCAAATCATATATTGAAGATCACAAGGCTTATCAGTAGTTTTACTGTTTAACGCCTTCCGTTCTTCAGTAAGATTTTGGGATACAACACCAGCGTTTCTTATTGTCTCCCAATACCAGTATCTTGTTTTATCTATAATTACGTCTGGTTTCGGAAGATGCCCATCCTTTAACCATATTTCAATTTTGTTTTTATTGACACTGAAGTAATACTCAAGGTCATTCATAGTAACAAGTTTGTTGTCATGCATAAACGACTCCATAAGTCTTTTCACTGCTACATTAAGCTGGATGGTTGCGCTTAACGCATCTATCTGTGTTTTAGTCCACGTTGTATAATTCGTTGCGGGTTTTCTGTGACCCTCGGTGAGAATACCTTTTCTGATCCATCTGTCTATAACAGACAATGGCAGATTAAGATAATTAGCAACATCTTTTTTATTAAGCCTTTTTTTTCTTATCCCTTTTGCCGGTGCATAAATAGGCTTTACATTATCTTCTTTAGTTTCAATAACATAACTGTCATATCGCTTAAGGAGATCTTTTAGTATAGATTCATTGTCCATTTTTAATCTTCTGCTCAATTAAAGTTAATCTGTTCTGTATGTCACGCACATCTTTGGATAATCCATTTGATGTTATCTTTTCAATCCTGCCTACAGCATCTTTCAAAGATGGCGTTATAAGCTCTATTTCCCTTATTCTGTTAAACATCTCTGACTCATGATCATGAATATGTTTCATGTCATTTTCAACATGGTTAACGCGCTGTTGAAGTATCCCGTAGCCATAAGCGATAGCCACCGCATTTAATAAAAATGAGACTGCAAGTTCTATTGTTAAATCCATCAAAGGCTCCTTAACTCAAGCACGTTAATAGGCGATTTAGGTCTTATTTTCCCGGCACACATATTATACCAAACACCACCATGAAAATAACACAATTCAAAAACAACAAGATTTTTTGTGTGTTCTGGTGTTACGCTGTCATTTGTTATTATTTCAATTATTTCTTCCTCAGACATAAGCCCGTAATGATAAAGATGCGCTGCAAAGATTGACGGATATCCTGTTGTAACTGTTTTCAGTCTTTCTTTTACAGGTTCAAGAAATTCCGGATAAGCCTCGAAAAATTCTTTATAGCACCAAGAAGGGCTGTATCCACGGCTGATACATTTATATTTCATCAGTATATTTTTCAACACCCATGGCATGGTCAGATGATTAGGCAGATCTATTTCATTCCAGTTAATTTCAGGTAATGCATCACTCATAATGATTTCTCCACTCGTAATTGTTCACGACATCTTAAAGGACCTGCTGATAACACAACATCTATACCATTAGCAGGGTATGTTGCATATTTATGATGCGGTTTAGGAGACTGAGCAACTATATATCTATCTGTAGCATCCGGGGTCTCCCACGGCATTGTTGTCCATATGGGATAATCACTGTACATTTGATTATTAGACCGTATTGTAAACTTACCGGAACATATATTCAATGCTTCTTTCAACGATAATCCAACAAGATTAGGAACCGGATAGTCTGCTAATCGTGGAAGTGAATCAGTTCCATATAAAATCACCTGTCTTGTCTGTCCAGTCGGGATAATTCTTTTATCAGGTATCATCTGATCTACTATAAGGTTTGCTTTGCCGCGCTTGCCGTTCCAATACAATCTTGCAACAAGAGACACAGGATTTTCAAGATTTAATAATCTTTCTTCTTCAGCGTCACATATGTCATCTCCATAATAATGCCCGACAAGATTATTCATCATAGCCATGCCATCAGTCAATTCATCGTTAATACATACTCTTAATTTATACCGTTGAGCTGGGAATATCGGACGATGCCTTTGTCTCCAATCAGGCATTTGAGCACATATTGTTCCCGGTTGAGTATAATTGCATAACTGTCTGTATATCAAAGAGTGAAACACATTTCCTGTTGCCTGACCGCCAGATGGCAAATCAATTACTTCTGATACATATGTTCCTTCAATAATACTCCAATCAGGATATTGCGCCTGAAGATATTCTTTAGCCTGCTGCAGAGTCATTCCTTCAACACATGGTATTCTGTAATCAGGATATTTGTTCTCTTTTTCTGTGCCATTCGCAACGCAAACAGACAAGCAGAACTCATCTGATATTCCTTTATTAGGATTATTATATACATGTGCTTTTACTGCGCCCTGTAATGGCAGCTGATTAATAAATCTTCCCGGTGCAACATAATGTTCGTGCGTATTAACAAGCAATGTTTCATTGTTTGCAGTGTTCAGCTTAGGACATTTAAAGTCTATCTGATTGCACATTCTCTCGACTTCATCAGTGTGTGGTTGTTTCAATCCATGCTCATCTTCATTTCCTTTATCCATTATGTCAGCACCCCTTAAATCAGGTATATATTGACATGCAAGCGGGGCTTCAAATGGAGTAGTTGCCACAACAACAACGCCTGCCCAGAAGAATTGATATGTAACGAATGTATATGCATCCTTAATCTTTATTTCTTCAGGAGTAACAGTTACATCAGGTCCTGTTGTTCCGGCTGTGTTCATATTATATTTATATGCGCTGGTCCACCAGTTCCTGTAGATAGTTGCTTCATTGATATCTATTGCATGTTTACAATGTGACGGCATGGATGCATTAATGCTGTTAAGATTAAAACTGTATTCAAAATCATGCACCCGTTTTGATATTTCATTGCTGTCCTGTATCCAGTATCCAAGATGCTCTACTGAAGGTCCACGCCTGAATTCTTTTGCCGGAGATATTCTATACTGTATTGTTCTGCCGCCAAGAGATTCCGGGAGTTTTAGCGTAAATGGAATAGTTCCAACGTCTCTATCATATGGTCCGAACCTTTCAGCTGCATTAAAATGTTCGATTGGCTTATCTCTATCAAATGTCCATGTCATTTGATTCTCTGCATTAAACGTACGCGCCTGTAAATAATGATACACATCAAATCTGACTGGATGCATTTCCCAGTCCCAATATTCGGAGCATAATATTGCTCCATTGCCATATAAAATTTCACGTTTAACCGGATAATCCCATACTTGCTCAACTAGTCCTTCGTCAAGACCATATGTCCCGAATTCTCTTCCCCATGTAACATCATTACTTGCCTCTCCGGGCGGTTCTGTTTTATAACCAAACCCAGCAGGATGAATACTATTTTCAAGATAATAATCAGTATAATCAATATGTGTAGTGGTTGGTGTGTCCCAAGTTGCCCATCCCACAGAAGGCACTTTGCAAAATTTAAATCCAATATCAAATTTAGACATATTTTCTATTGGACCTACAGGCTGAATAGTGCTCCACACTTTTTCTACCGTGTATGGATTCATCGAAGCGCGTAATCTGTCAAAAGCGCCTCCAATATATATATATTCACCATCAGGTTTATTCGGAACATCAGGTCCCTCATCTACCATTTGACTGTTTACTGGAACGCTGAAATTTACTGTGCTATGTGTTATGCCACCTACACTTCCCGGGATACTAGTACATGTTTCTGCATGAAAGACTTTATAGAGAACTCCATATGAAGGAAGACCGGTATAAAGAACATGCATGCTATTTATTATTTCCTGAGCAGTTTTTATTATTTCTTCCCAATTATCCTGATCTTTAATATATGCGTCATTCCATTTATAGAATTTATCGGGAGGTTTATATGCTCCAATTCTCCCCGTATCGATATATTGATAGTAATCCATCCATCTATATATCATTCGTTTCTTGTACTTGTTTGAATACATATCAAATCCAAGCATATGCCGTTTGATATTATCCGTTAAAGATTGAATGAATATTGCGCCTGCAGATATTCCTTCCTGTGTATTTACATGTTCTGCCACAGGATGAACAGGAACTCTTTCCCACGGCAGCATCGAGAATCTTTCAACGCCTTCAAGTGGAAAATAATGTTTGAATACAGAACCCGGTCTATATGAGAATGGTTCTGACGGTATAACATCTCTTCTTGCAGTTATATTTTTAGATGTTATTGCCCTCCATAATTGGGCAAGTATTACAGGGTCTTTCATCGCCTGTCCACGAACGCCTACCCACGCTTCGTCCCACCAGTCACAAAGAAATTCAAACGCATATGCAGGTTCTCTCGGACACAAAAATGGCATTACACTGGGATAACTTCTCAGATATACCGGTAATGCCTGTCTGAAATCATTGGCACCAAATTTATACCAAGTTTCTATTTTATACCCGTATATAGCATACGGGTCTGATTCAATATCAATTATTGGATCATCTGAATCACCATTGTAAATTATCTCAACATCTTCATCTACAATCATCCCCTTGATATAATTATCAAAGGCAAGTTCATTTGTTTCATTTCCATAATCTTTTTGCGGATAACACCATGGTTTTCTTGATATGATGATACGAAATATCCCCGGAGGATTACTCCATTCAATACTATGCGGATATGGTATAGCATAATCAACTGATACTCTTGCATCGGATACACTATACAGATTGACACCATGCCCGCTTCTGGTGGCTTTCATTGCTCTTCCGTAATTAACCATCCCACCGCTGTAACAGGACAGAAACATATCCGGGAAAGGCATTATCGTTCTATGTAATGTATCCCTCAATTTGCCTACTGTTGCACCCGGAATTCTATGACCCAACAGACCAAGGAAAGAAGTCACAACAGGAGCAGCCATTGATGTTCCCGGATAATATGTATATCTGTCATTTGTAATGGTTGACAGTATATTGTCTTCAGAATCGTATGCTCTTGTTTCCCCGCCGGGTGCGTATATATTTGTATTTGTTATTCCGTAATTCGAGAATGATGAATGACCTGCAAGAAAATTGTTTGAGTTTACTGTTATGTTATTCGGACTATTAATATTTGCAGGGTTAAAATTATAATAATCATTATTTTTTGAACTGTTTCCGGACGCACATACACAAATACATCCTGCATTCAATGCATATATCCAAGCATCTAAAAGATGCCTTGGAGGGTCAAATTGACCGCCCCACGAATGATTTATTACCTTTGCTCCATTATCAACTGCATAATATATTGCATCTGCCACATCAGGTGTATCAAGAGTAAATATTACTTCTCCTTTATATACAAGTCCGTAGAACACATTAATCGGGATTATCTTGCATTTTTGTGCAAGACCTGTTACGCCACGACTGTTATTTCCGACAGCTCCTATGATCCCGGCAACGTGCGTTCCATGGTCTTCTGTATATGTGACGCCTTGATATGTAAATGTAGCAGGATCTCCATTAGGAGCAGTTAAATCCGGGGTGAAAGTCCACCCATAATTACCGTTGCCGTCCTTCCACATATTCTCGTTTAAATCAGGATGCATATAGTCAACGCCGGTGTCACATACAGCAACAACAATATCACTGCTTCCTGTAAAATAATCCCATCCGATTTCAGCGTCTACATGCCCCTTTACATCCTGATGCCATACCTGTATGTTCTTATTGTACGCCCACTGTTTATTGTACATAGTGTCGTCAGGAGAGGAAAGCAAAAAACCATGCTTCGCTTCTTCAACATATTCAACATGCTTTGAATCAAGCAAACGATCCATTTCATTGTCGTTTATGTTTCCGTAAAAGTGCGTATGCCTGTCTGTAGGATTCTTCCTTTTTCTGTATCCTACTTTCGATGCACGTCTGTGTTTGCACTTGCTGATAAGCGTTGACCTCTGTTGAGCGGTAACGCCATCTTTAAATTTAATAACGTACCTTTTTTCCGGAAATTCAATATCTTCAAACATAGTATTTTATCCATCACGTGAAAAGGTCGTCATTCAGCGTAAAATGGTATGCCTGATTTATTTGTATATTTATCTCTTGCATACCAACGCTGTTGCGGATACACGTTAGTCCATACTTGATCGTCACCTTGCCCTGCAACACCGAGTATTTCTATGCCTGTATCTGGTCCGCACCAAAATACCGCACTACTGCCTTTCTTATTTCTTACTGGTGGTAATTGAGCAACATACTCTATTGTTTCAGGTTTTGATACGGAACCCAAAACTGATCCGCCCTTTGATTCTATAATAATATTGCCGCCCACCTCACGAATAGAAATGCCACCACCGGGCTTTAATCTGGTCATGACATATTTTTTTATCTGATCAACTTCTGATTTGTTCATGTCGCGCTTAAACTCGTAAGAAAGTCTTCAGCCCCCTGTATAATCGACTTATCAGATGTTGACGGGAACAGTAACCCGAAATCAAACGCAGGATTGGATCTGAACCGTCTTGCACCATAATAACTAAGACCGGGCTGCTTTCCAACCACTCCAGCCATATTTTCTCCCAAAGCGACACCTCGATCAGCAGGAGGATATCCTGTCTCTGGATCAATTATTTCTGTAACATTAGTCCAGTATAGTTCATTTGCTACAAATTCAAATTCAAACATATAAGTATGAACATCATTTGATAATCTTGATGATGGAGTGCCTATGCATTTGAATGAAATTGAATTTATTTTAACTGAATATGGAGAAAATCCATACCATGATGCTGAGTTAAGACAATTCTGTAATCCAAGCATATAAAGAGGATTTTTCGTGCTTGCCCTGTAATTCATTCTGAACGTGATCATAACTGTATCACGCTGGTAATTGCCTACTGCCGTTATAATCTCATCCGGTCTTCTTGGATGATCAGGAGGATATTTATACTGAAGAATGATATCATGTGACACAGGATTGCCTATTGAACCACCTAACCCGAAGCATCCCTCGGTTCCCTCATACATCTTACTTGACTCAACCGACCCTCCTGTAGATGACCCTGTTATATACATAACGCTATTCGGATCATTCATTAGTGATGCCGTATCAACGGTTGTAATGGTTATTTCCCATAACCAGCCCGAAGACATCTTATCTATAGGAGCTGATACTGCGCTTCCTACCTGTCGTGTTAACTCAGACTTTCTTGCTGCGTCAAATGGCACGGCTTCACCGCCGGCACCTCTTATCTCCTGATTAAATATATATCTGGTGAAATACTGCTTAGCAAGTTCAGTGGCGAGTTTTGCGGTTTCTTCTATGATACGAACGTAATATGTACCATATGTTCCTGTTGTTACTCCATCAGGACCACTGATAGTATATGTAGACTTATCGACTGAAATGCCAAGTATTTTGTTTTTTCTGCTACTGTCATTCACCCAATTTATTAATGTTTTTTCTGCCATATATATTATTCCTTAGAATGCAAACTGTTGCTCACGCAACAATAAATCAAGATGCTGCTGTTGCAGCATGAGAAGTCTTCTTTGCAATTCAACACTTTCAAATTGAGCAATCTTCATTTCATGCATTTCTCTTTGTTCAGGAGACATGCTGGAAGGCTGTTCAATTTTGCTTAATGCATTGTTTAATGCCATGCTGCTTGAAGATTCTCCAGCAGATTTTACTGAAGCAGACTTGACATTCATCTGTCTGTCGTACCGGTCCCATTCATAGTCTGAAATCGCAGTCATTCTTCTATTAAGTTCACTGGATACAGATTCCATGTGTTCTGAAATATTTGACTGCATCTTTTCAATCAACCGACTGTTTATTGAACCAATAAGTTTTCTTGCTTCTTCGCCCATTGATGGATCTATTTCTTTAAGATATTCATTGAACATTTCGCTGATACGCATTTGAGCATCAGCGTCCATATCAATTATAGCATCAGCAAAGTTTTTCCCTATCCTTGTCAGAGACTCTGTATCACCAAAAGACAAAGCAGCTTCTATATCTTCTTTGAACCCTTCAAATGTTCCTATTTCAGAGAATAGCTTTTGCTTTAATGATCCGGAAGCTATCTTCTTTGATTCGTCAAGTATATCTTTTACCTCTTTAATTCCTGATTCATCATAGTATTTAGATAATGCATCAAACAGGTCTTTCAGATCTTTAAAGTCCATGCCTTTTACTGTATCTTCAATATTTCTTTTTATAGAATCATATAAAGAAGAGTCATCAAGAGACGCAGCTTCTTTAAGCATATCAGCTATCTCTTCAAATGCACGCAACCCCGGCAGCAGATTCGCGTGCATATCACGAATAGCCTGTTTCCTTTTATCTTCTGCTGTCTCATACTCCTCCATTACTTTAAGGAAATCAGACATTTTCTCGTAATCAGCAGTCCCGTCGAAAAATCCTTCTGCAAGACCCATATAATAACCATTTATCATTTCATCGAGACGTTTACTTGTCTCATAATCAATATCCTTTGTAAGTTCACTAAAGTCTTTTGCAAATTTTTCTACTGCAAAACTGTCTCCTGTCTCGTGAACTTTATTAAACTCCTCAAGCATTTTATCAAATATGCCAATTTCAGGACGTGCCGCATCACTTATTGATTTGTTATACGATTTCTCTATATCTTCAAACATATAAATGATATCGTTCTTGATATTAATTGCATCTGTTATCGCTTCGTCAATTACGCCGAGATTCTTTTCTTTCTGCATTCTTCCGAATATTTCTTTTCCGTCTACTATCTTAATGTCTATATCTTTGACTGCTTTAGTTACTTGATCAATAAAATTAACAAGCTCATCTGTTATTTCAGTTGTATTAATGTCTTTTAAGAAACCGTACAATATTTCCAGTTTCCGTTTTTCAACAGGATTATCTAATTTACCAGATAATATAGCCTTATAATTTCTGAAGTAATTTGATATAACATCTTCTTTTTTGTCATATAAATCCTTCTCAATAGATTCAAATACAGTTGGATCTATTTCTATTGCTCCTATAAGATTATTCTGTATTATGTCTTTATACTCATCGATTTTATCAAGTACATCTTTGTTGAATATTCTGTCTTTAACTGATGCAAATCTATATGTTTTATTGTTTATTATTTCTATTTCTTCGCCAATAGATTTGCGTAACTGCTCAATGGTATCAAGATAATCATCTAAAGACATTCCTGCAAGATTTTCACTGATACTGTCACGCATCCTTGATACAGTATTCATATCTCCTGATTCAAACGCCAAGCTTATATCTTTTGCTATTTCTTTGCCTGTCGCAATGCCCGGTCTATATTTCTCAGTAATCTTTTCTATTGCTTCAGCATGTTTCAGCATTTTATCTTCAACAACAGATACACTTGTGGAAAGCATATCAACTGAACGAACCGCTTTTTTTACTGACGTTTCTTGAGGATTATATAATTTTTCCGCTCTTACTTTAACGTCATATCGCATATCATCTAAAGCATCTTTAAATGTATATTCTTTTGATATTGTGCTGACAAATGCTCCTATGGCATTGCCAAGCAGGTTAAAGCCTTCTACCACGTAAAATAAAGAATTGCCAAGTGATTTTATTAATGTTGAAATTATATTTAACGATGGCAAAATATCTTTAAGCAATTTAACGAAAGGAGACATGGCATATTTTATTTCAGAAAACATCTTCTTTACGTTTTCATCTTCTAAAGAACGCAGGAATGATTTTATTCCAATATACGCCGTGCTTACAGCTAATGCAAATGGTCCGAAAGCAGAAACTAATTTTGAAAGCCAACCGGAAAGAGTTTTCAGTATTCCACCAGCAAATACAGATTTTAATGCAGTTGTAATAGGCGTAATAACTTTTGCGAGTTTCCCTATAATTGCGGAAAATAATATTGCTGGTTTATTTATGAACGAAACTATTGATGACCCTATTTTCCCTAACATTTCACCTGAATTCTTAAGCATGTTAAGAATATTTATTCCTGCTATACCAGCAGATAAACTACTCATCCCTCCTTTATTTGATGCTTGTCTTGCAGTATAAAACATTACAGATGAATGAACAGGCATAGACCTCTCTGATACCCTTAACAGTCTGGTGAAAGCGCCCCCTGCTTTTACTGCGCCTAACGTACCTATCCCAAGCAGAGCAACGCTTAATGCTTTCCCAAGCAAAGGCATTTTTTGAATAAGACTTGTTACAACCTCAAGCAGTCTTGTCAATCCTTCTATCATAGGTGTAACAAAAGTTGAAAGGTGTTTTCCAAACTCAACCATGAACTCTGCCCATGCAGTACGAAGCCCCCTCAATCTGTTTATGAGAAGTCCCGATGTTTCTCTTGCGTAATTCATTGCAGCACTCATGCGTTCCTGTGCAAGTCTTAATATTGCAAGAGATTTGCCAAGCAGCGTAGCATTTCCTGCTTGATCCGCATAACCCATTGACAATGCGCGCTCTTTAATAATGGCATTTGAAATACCGACGCCCATCCGTCGCAGTGATTCTGTTCGTCCGTAAATGGCAGTCTGCAGCGCACGAACACCTTCAGTAAGAGGTCGTCCCCAGAACGTCGATAAATCTACTGCTACCTTTGAAAATTCTTTCGCATAATCCTTTGCAACGTTTTGCGATTGACCAAGTCCTGTAAGCATTATCTGAAACTGACCAACCATTTCAATCAGTTCTGTTCTTGTGTACCTTGCCTTTGATGCCATATCGCTCATGTCTTTAATAATTGAATCTGCTGATCCATTAAACACGAGCTGCGCATTTGACACTGCTTTTTCATATTTAGCGAAAGCATCAGTCATTTGAGACGCCATTTTCCGTACACCCAACGCAACAGTACTGTACGCAATTGCGCCAAGGAACATGTCCTTGTCCATTTCCTTTATTTTGTTTGATGCATTTTTTGTTGCTTCACTGAACCCCTTAACAGATTCTGTAGCTGTATTTACAGAAACACCCATTGTTTTAAATGTTGCTTCTGTTTGTTTAACAGCGTCAGATGCCTGTTTAAGTCCGCTTTTAAGTTTCTGCGGGTCAGCAGTAAGCTCAACACCTATCTTGCCTATATTATGTGTTTCACCACTCATTTTATGAAGTTCCCTGCACCAGCAGTTTTAGCTCGAAGCATAATTATGCGTTGCATATATTCTTCTTTTGTCTGCTGATTCTTTTGTCTGTGTTCAACAGGTTCTTCGTGGCTTAACCATGCAAGATTGACTATTTCTTTTGAGGCGACAGCATTGTATTCAGCGTCTGCAAATGCCATTTTAGCAATCAATATATTCTGATATGCTTTTCTGGTTAATTGCTTAACAGATAACATATACCATTGAAACAATTCCCGGACATCCATGTTCCTGAAATCAGATATATGGAATAGTCCGGGAAATGCCATGGCGATATTAGCTGCTATCAGCCTCCAATCTCGTTTTTTGAGTTCTTGTCCTCTTTAGTGAGAGGAGTAAAAAACTCCTCAATAAGCCACATAGCAAGCATTTGCACTTCAATAGGATTGAGAGGTTTGATTGCATCAAACTCTTCTTTGCCTATCAGTGCTTTAACAAGAGCATTTGCAGTCTGTTCAGTAACAGTTTTTTCAGCAATGTCACGGATAGCATTGTACATATCGAAGGAGAACGTAGGAATCTCATATTCGTTCCCCTTCAATGTAATCTTAAATGCGCCAAACAGATTCTCGTATTCCTTCGGATTGTACTTCAGCATAAACGAAAGCTCCTATTATTGTTTTAGCCGTACGCATCATTTTTAATCGTGCCGGGCACAGCCGCCACATGCAACTGCACCCGACACTTTATGAAGGGGGCTAAGTTAGTCATGTGCCGACAGGCGGATTATATTTTTTATCTCCAAGAACGAGCAGTGTAAAGTCAAAATTAACAGGATCGTACGGCAGCACCTTAAAATCAACTGTCCAGATACGCTGTGTATTAAGACTGAACTCAACGTTAAAGTTAGGAGTAGGCACGACTTTTGGCGCAAAAATAGCAAGGTCGTCGTCATTAGATACTTCTCCTTCGATAATAGGACGAAGAAGAAGAGATGGAGGATTGTTTGTGACGTCAGCGCCAATAGGCACCTGAACTGACTTTGTGACCTCATCATAGATAGGGAACAGCTTCAGTACTTCATCCATCTCCATTTCAGTGAAGTTACAAGAAATGGTTGCTTCACCACCAGTGAAGTAAGATGCGCGTGCGAAGCTCCCTGTCTGGTCTGCTTTTGAGTCAAGTGTCTCAAACGTAAACGTAAGAGTAGTTCCTCCTTCCGTAGGAGGCATAACCGTCTCTACATCAGGCTGTCCTTCACGGTGTTCAATCAAGATAACCTGCATCGGTCCGACATTTAGCGGGATTTTATTAGCCATAGATTAAGTTCCTTCTTCTATACTGTCAATTCTCTGACAGTAGAATTTTAGATTCGCATTAAAAACGAATCTGTTTTTAGCGTCAATTGCGATGTACCTTGGACCTATCACAGAGATGTTCCCGCAATGGTAGATGCAACCATCCCCGTAAATTTCCGCGCCATGTATATTCCTGATAGAGGAACAAACGTCCATGGCGTAAGTATATGTGCTTCTATACGAATCTCCGACGAATCGTAAAGAAAATCCGAAAGTAGCATGAGTCTGTTCTTTACTCCATTCATCATAATTAACATATGACTGTAATAATCCTACAAGCACGCCGTTATTTATTTTAGCGGTTTTATCAGGTATATACCCGACAAAAAAGTTTGCCCCACGATTAAGGGAATCGCATTTATCCATTATATATGAAGCAAATTCTTCAATCATTCGGGATATCTTTCAATGCGTCTCTTAATTCACGGGCGCCTACTTCAACCCACTTGTCAACAAGTTCTTTGTTACTTATTTTTGATTCAAGAAAATACGGACCAGAACCCGGTCTTGTCCAGTTGATAGGCTGAGGAAGATCCTTCAACCCTTCATGCACTTTTAATGCATAATCTACATCTGTCCCTGAATCATCACCTACAAACTTGCCGCCATACGACAATTCAACTTTCGTTTTATTTATCTTCGTTATTTCTTTTGATTTACGTAATGCGCCTGTTAATACAGGAATAACAGGTTCAACATTATCGACATCATAATGAATCTGTTCTGCTATTTCAACTAAAGCATCAGGAATGCGTTTCATCATTTCATCAGTAAGATCACGCAGCTTTACACTGACATTAAATGTTTTCCTCATCTCAGGGAATATGTCTATTCCTTCAAACATTACTTAAGAAGAACCTCATAATATTCATCGTCAGAAGAATCAAAACTGATCCTATGTATAGCCTGTACCGGTATCAGTTTGTTTCCAAGTGAATCACTTATAAAATCTGAATTTATGTTTATCTGTTCTTTTGTAAACAGTTTTGTATGGCATATTACTTCAACACCATCCATTCCGATAACTCTTGTCTCGTGATTCTCTATTCTGCACGGAAGGTCCAGTTCAGTATATTCCGGTTCGTAATATTCATCTTCTCCAATGTATTTATGAAGTGTTACTACCGCATTATAATACATCGATATCATTGCATTGGTCTTTCTTTTTGTGCAAGAGAAACATGCGCTGTATCTTTTCTGTACTGTCCAAGCATGCTTTCAACTACAGGATCAATGGGCACCTTGGCATCGCCTGTATATCGTTCCTTTACTATACCTGCGAATAATACACCCTGTGCCTGTAACGACGTCCTTGATTGCATGCCTGATCCGCCGTTATAGATAAAGTTTGCCTGAGTATATATGCATAAATCTCTGGTATATGGATTTACTTTATCCATATCATACACGGAATACAGAACTGTTATCGCTGTATTAACAAGCCTTGTTATAAGGATTGTGTTTCCTACATCAATTGCGGAAGTAGGATAATGCCCTGCAATATAATCTTTAAACCCTTGTACATCAGCCATTGCATCTAATTCTTATTGGGCACGGTCGGGGCAATAGCCGACCGTGCCCTGTTTGAATGTGATTATACTGTGAGAAACGAATCAGGAAGTACTGCAGCGGGTAATGAGTTTATCATTAACGATTGCCCCGCCAATGCGGCACCGTCCTGTAGCATAATCCGCATACGCAAGAACATCAGTTCCGAACTCAACTTCAAGGTCTTTACGAATGCCAACACGTCCTGCAACCTGATACGGAGCAACGAAGTACTTAGTCGCATCAGTAAGGTGAGATGTAAGCACAACTTGAATATCGAAATCGGTTCCCTTGAACCCGTAAGTATCAGGGGAAAGTGCACGTTCGATACGTTTGCGAAGTCTATGCGGTGCAACAATCACGAATGTAGACGCTACATTAATACCGCCCCAGTTATTCGCATTATCGATAATCTTGAAGATGGCTTCATCAATCGTATTTGCGTCACGGGATGCGACATAGTTGTAGTCACTCGAAGACAGCCCACCGGGCGTAGGACTTTGCCAACTCGTATTGTTGTCTGTTCCTACAGATTCGATCATGCCGTACAGTGCCTGTGCAATGCACAGATTGTATGCATTGGAGATTTCACGGAAATTATCATCCATGTCCCACCATCGACCGTCCTGCAGAAGAGTGCGATCCCAGCTGATTCCACCGCCGTACATGACAAAAGGCACACGCATTGACGTGCCCTGAGCCTGTTTGAGTTTAATCCGTTCACCGGGCTTCAGTTCCTCAAAATAGACACCAGAGCCAGCGCACGCGATATCGAACCCGGATTCACCACCTGCCCCGTCGCCGCTACGGAAATCAAGAATTTTGAATACCTTAGACCAGCCGATATCAGGTGGCACCGTTTTACGCAACTGTTCAAGCCACGGATACGCTTCAGCAGGGAAATCACCACGCACTGTGAAGTGATCAATCTTTGATTTACTCCATTCACCTGTGAGGTCTGTCTGCAGCCTGTAGAAATGATGCAATGCATCAACAATCTGCTTAGTTCCTTCCGGAGTATTCCAGTCTGCCTTACTCCAATCAAGTATTTTATCAATCATGTCACGGCTCCTTCATCAGCGATAATAACGGGAGAGCCTAACAGGTCGCAAAGAACCCATTTAACATCTTCCCCTGTATCAATTTTCTCAAGAGAAATCGCTGTGTAAAATGTACCAACGCCATCAACATCATGCCCGTTTTCTGTCATGATCCATTCGCCGGCTGAGTATTCAGCGCCCAAAACAGTACCTACTTCTATGTCTCCTTTGCACGGCAGCATTATTTTGTCTGCTCGATAGATCACAACCAATTCATCGCCGTCTTCTGCGTCATTCACGGCTATACCGCAACACGACCCCAATGACACAAGTGCTCCAGCTTTAACAGAAGGTGGAGCATACTTTTCTTCGTCCCAGATAATTTTCATGGAGCTGAATCTGTCAGTGCGAAGTTTGACGATATTCGTATCAACTTCAAAGTTCTCTAACATAATTAGTCTGTCTCCTGTTTAGGGGGTCTACCCCGTTTGGATTTTTCTGCCTTCTCAACAGACACCGTGTCTGTTGTAATGCCTTGGGTTTCAGGAGCACACCCAAGTAAAATTGATACGCCGTGTTCTCCTTCTACACGGTGTGTGTTAATCTTGGGCAGATTAACTTCTCGTTCAAGGTCATCAAATTCGTCTACCATGCCGAATATTCTCCTTCAACTGTTATAAGT
>ERZ795052.1754-NODE-1754-length-28287-cov-6.896678_pt1 | contig 28287 bp, 29 predicted proteins | sample MGYA00375136_ERZ795052 | MGnify/ENA primary metagenome ERZ795052 (study PRJEB30181, sample SAMN05720156) | activated sludge metagenome | isolation source: Anaerobic digester | place: Japan | collected 2015-05-26 ... | reverse complement strand
TTTGCCGGAGGTGATCAGAGTCATGCAAGCCGCTGCTAATGAATACCAGCAGCTTGCTTTGACTATTTCTTTTATGCGATTTTGTCAAGGTTAATTATTTTTTTTATTTATGCTTATTATTTATCGTATATAAAGGGATGGCGGTATCTAACACGATCTAAATCTTGTATCTGTGCTTGCATTCATACTCCATACTCCCTTTTTACTCGATTAAAAATAAATATTTTTTACGGTCTTTATTTTTTTCTTGACAAAATATGTAAAGTTTGGCATGATGCGTTTCAAGAAAGGAGAGAATAATATGGATATCAATACTATATGCGGCACCGACGGCCAGTCTATTCCCGATGTGGACGAAAGAAGTAATGTGCTCGAAATGATCGACCCGAATGACAATTGCCGCTGCCGCTATCAATACCAGTATTACGACGGCATACTTTTGAGGCGGCAACTACCAGCCGCCGAGGATGGGGATAGGTGGCGAGGGGATTACGTGGATGAGCCGTGGTGGGAGGTCATGCACATCATGCCGCCCGGTGGTCCCATCTATAACTACTGGCGTATGTTCGGCGGCGATCCTATCAAGTGGATGTTAACGAGAGAGAAATACAGGGAAGTGCTGGCCTTGGCCCCTGATGGACGCCCCGTACGCTATACGGACCGTGGGCTGCTGATACAGCCTGCTGAGAGTAATGATTACGTCGAGGTCAATAATATGACCCAGGCACGGCTCGTCTATTACGGGTGTGAGCCGCTATATCTCTTGTCGCTCGATATAGGCTACAGTCTGTTAAGGGCACAGACACCCGTAATCGTCCGCATGAATGTGCGGTATGCGTGCGCCTATGAAGACGCCCAGGGGCGTCCACATTACTGCCGAGAGATGGGTAGTGTCGTGGCGGACATATTGTCCGCTGCCGGATATATTGTCCATCGAGTGTGAGTATTGGTGTGGGCCATTATCGCAAGAGCAGATCGTGATGGTATGCGGGCACGTCCTGCGATCCACCTATCTCGGTGTCGGACGTATGCCTGGCCAAGCCGAGTATTACCCTATGGTCTTAATAGGCAGCAATCCTCAAATAGTGGATAAGGCAGGCCATTATAGCGTGGCGGCATTGGAGGGACGGCGTAGCTATGAATACGAAACCAGTTGCACTACCTGTGAGAAGGCAGGGGGAGAGTGCAATAACGAATGCTTTTGGGAGAGTGTTTCAGACTAAGCGAATAGATGCAACCTGACGGTTACAAGGAAAAGCCCCGTATCTTGCGGGGCTTTTCGATTTTGTAGAACTGACCATAGCCGCATTTCACCCCGTCATTTTCAAATGTAAATATTTTATACATGATATAAAATTTTACTTGACAATAGCCGTATAGTGTGGCATACTGCACTCAAGATTGGATATTTTTAAGGAAGGTTTTAGATATACATTGTGTGTATCTATTTAAGAAATTAAATTTTTACGTTCTATGTAAAAAAATAAGCGTTTCGTGGATATAAACTTTACACGCTGTATAAGATGGATATGGAGAGGGTCAAAGGTGTCAGAGGCAAATAAATATAAATACAAAAACAGAGAAGAAGTCCAAAAAGATTTGGGGTTCGACCATATTGAGGAGTGGTCGAACCATATTTACTTTGGAAAATATTCTCGGCGGCTGGTGGCTTGGTCCGGGGCCTCGAAAGAGGTCGCGGACTGGTATAACGATATATGGGAGTGCCCCGAAACTGGGCACGTAATTGTTTATCTCCCCGTGTCCAGAACGGAAGAAGTGGAATAAATTACAAGGGGGTGGCGGCGTATGCCGGTAAGGAGGCAAGATTATGATCGAGAATGCAGTGTCATGGTTTGATGGGGCGTGTGTCGGGAATCCCGGCCCTATGGGGATCGGTGGACTGATCCGGCTCGATAACGGAGATGAGCATACAATCAGCGAATATCGTGGCTACGGCACGAATAATGTCGCCGAATACACCGCCCTGATCGAAATCCTCAATCTCGCAAAACGCTTGGGAGTAAAGAACCTGTCCGTTCATGGAGACAGCCTCTTGGTCGTCAATCAGATCAACGGTGCGTGGTCTGTTAAGAACGACGGCCTCATCCCCCTACATAGAACCGCTCGGGCCATAATGAAGAATATCCCTGGCGTGTCTGTTAAGTGGGTCAGGAGAGAACATAATCGTCACGCTGACCGTTTAGCGATGTTGGCGTTGCGAGACAAGAAGTATTTGTGAGGAGAGGAGAACATTTGGAATATTTATGTCTTATGAGGAGATATATCAATACGGATTCACTCTTGGTTTGAGAGATGGGCAAGTGGCTGCTCGATGGCTCAGGAAAGGCCGCGTGGTGGACCATGGCGATCTGTTGTCTGCTACCGACGCCTACGCCGTAGGCTACCGCAAGGGGTTGGGCGACGCTTTGTCCCTTTGCGCCGATGCAAGCGAGACACTTTCCGCCCAGGACTTTAGAGAGCAGGATAAGGGCGGGAAGAAAAATAGGAGATGATGATGAAGAAGAAGGAATAGAAAGGAACGATGTATGGTCAGACCAGCGGTTCGGCAGCTTTGACAGTGGTTACTGCCCCAGAGGTTCAAGGGAAGGTGGTGCGCCGTCAATTCACCGCACAATACAAGCAACGGATACTTCAGGAAGCCGATTTGTGTAAGGAGCCTGGGCAGATAGGTGCCCTTCTACGCCGGGAGGGTTTATACGCTTCCAATCTGACCGTCTGGCGGCGACAAGCGGAGCAGGGAGCCTTGGAAGCCCTTTCACCGAAAAAGCGAGGCCCTAAAGATAAGAAGACCGATCCATTGGTGCGTCGTATTGCCGTGTTGGAGAAGGAGAAACAAAATCTGGAGAATAAGCTGCGTCAGACGGAGTTGATTATTGCCGCGCAAAAAAAAATGCGGAGATTTCCCAGAATGCTTTTAAGGCCATGGAAAAGACGAGTTCATTGATAAGGGGGGGGTGTAATAGTTGCCGGAACTATGGACGATAGGACATTCAAACCATCTGGGCGAGTATTTCCTGGATATGCTGACGGCACACCATATTACGGCCGTTGCCGATGTTCGGTCGAATCCGTATAGCGTTGTGGCCTCTCAGTTTAACCGCGAGGAGATACAGGATGCGCTTCGCAAACGACGTATTTACTATGTTTATCTCGGGGAAGAACTCGGCCCTCGCAGTCCCGATCCTGCATGTTACGAGAACAAAAGGGTCGTCTATGCTCGTCTCGCCGCCACGGCATCGTTCGCCAAAGGCATTGAACGACTTAAAAATGGTATGCAGCAACACCGAATCGCCATGATGTGCTCGGAGAAAGACCCGATCCTCTGCCATCGCATGATCTTGATTTGCCGGCATCTCTCCCGCGATCCCCGTTTGTCGATACACCATATCCTGGAAGATGGCTCCATCGAGGAACATGCAATAAGCGAATACCGACTCATGGAGAAATTCAAAATCAGTGAATACGATCTCTTTCATACCAGAGAAGAGCAGATCAGTAAGGCATACGAGCTACAAGAACAAGATATTGCCTACACGATGGCGTAAGAAGGAGGACTTGTAAAGCGTGCAGCGGAAAGAAGAAGGCCACCTGAATTACCTGTGCGACCTCTCAGACCTTTTGAATAAGGCCGAGGCAGGGAGCCCTGAGTCTCAATACGAGTTGGCCAACCTGTATTTCGAAGGTGATGTTGTCCAGCAGGATCGCAATGCGGCTCTGTGCTGGTATATGAAGGCGGCGGGTCAGGGGCACCGGGACGCACAGTATATGGTAGGCGTGATCTACGCATGCGGGGAGGGCGTCCCTGCTGATGTATGGACGGCTTGTGACTGGTATGGATTGGCGGCCGGCCAGGGCCATAAACATGCGGTGTTACAGCTTGAGCTGTTATCCCGCACCCAATGGTATGTGCCGCCATGGATTCATTGAGGTTCTGCACTCATGGATAATCATTATGTCATGGATAAAATCATCCTTGCCAGACTCAAAGTCGCTAAGGAGGCCGCAACCTGCACGAAACAACGTGATGCGGAGAATTATTTGACAGGATACCGAGATGCCCTGGACGATGTTTTCATGCTTCTTAACGGGACATTGCCAAGTCGAAAGGACTGCTGGAAGGCTATAAATGAAAGATGATAAAGTGATGTTACTCGAAGATATGCGCGTCGAATTGCAATGGCTCGTAGCATTGCTTGAAGCAGGCGTGTCAACGGAGAGCATCATAGGAACAGAAGGCGGCACATATCAGAAGGCAAAAGCATTGCTTGATGCCTGGAACAGGAGATATTATGACGAGTGACAACGGGAAAAAGCAGAATGGAGGTGCACTGCGCGAGGCGAAAACTGTCGCATACGTGCGTGTATCTACTGATGCCCAGGATACGGACAACCAAAAGCACGAAATCGAGGAGTATGCTCTACGGCATGCCCTGACGATTGCCGAATACATCGAGGTTACGATGTCAAGTAAAAAGTCGATTAAGGAACGAAAAATCGACGAACTGCTTGATAAGCTAACCCCAGGGGACACATTGATCGTCTCGGAATTGTCTCGGTTGGGTCGGTCCATCCCGGAGGTAATCAGTTTGGTCAATGGCTTAGTGGCCCATAATATCAGATTGATCTGCATCAAACAGAATATAGACATTCGAGGATACCATGATACAACCTCGAAGGTCATGGTAACTATTTTTTCACTACTGGCAGAATTGGAACGCGACTTGTTGTCGCAACGCACAAAATCTGCACTGGCAGCATTAAAAGCAGATGGAAAGAAATTGGGGAGACCGGTGGGATCGAAGGGAAAATCAAAGTTTGAAGATAGACAAGCGGAAATTGTCATGTTCCTTGAGAAGAAAGTGCCTGTGGCTGCAATAGCGAGAATTTTGGGCTGCTCTCGCCTCGGATTGCTGAACTTCCTGAAAAGTAGGAACCTTTACACCGAGAAACGCAAGAAAGAGCCAAAAGCCTGATGACGGAATCGCATCTTCAGGGAATAATAGAAAAGGCTGCCGGCACTTTGCAATGGGAACTGCACCATGAGGTCGTGAAGGGCGCGAAGACGTGCAGGATTACGTCTGATCCTCACGGGAGACGACACATCATTCATCTGTCGGATCACCCCGATGCAACAAGGCCCATGGACTATCTACATGAATTGGCCCACGCATCCCTCGCGGAAAGACATTACCTGTTGGCTACGGCGTATTTTACACGTGGCACGCCTACTAAATATTGCGATATGATTGCCGACGCTGTGCTTGTTGCCGCTGATTGGCTTGCTGATTACCTGTTGTTTGGCTGGTGCCCCAATGATTTGAAAAATGAGATCAGCATCCATATTGATATGGCTACGGAAATTACGGATCGAAAGGTGCAATATATATTCTATGGCGGACTGATATATGCCGAGGCTGTATTATATCTTCACATGAGGAGACATGATGTGCCTCGTCGCTACCGTTCCGTGGCGAATACCCTGTTGTCTCACAGTCCCGCTTGTCCGACGATCAACGGATTATGTAATCTGATTAACGATTTGGCAGGGCTTACGTGTAGTAAACGCATTAAACTCGTTGATGATGGAGGAATGGAGGTATGGCAAGTAATATAATGGACCCGGTTATTATAAGAGGTCTGCAAAGCACCGGACAGGTCTGGATCGGAGATAAGGAGCTCCTCCCGGATCGGAGCATCAAGCTGCGGAACCATAGTCCCACTGGCTTTGCTTGGGGCTACGGCGGGTCTGGACCATCGCAGCTTGCCCTTGCTATTATGTTAGAACTCACCGACAACGTAGGATTGGCTTTGGATTTATATTGTGATTTCAAATGGGCGTTCGTCTCTCGTTGGGAAGGGGACTTTTGCTGCACTGTGCAGGGAGTAAACACATGGCTCATCGAGCGGCAGTTAGGGCCGCTTGGATTTGTCAAATTTAATGAGGAAGATATGATGTAAGCGCACCACCCATTTGCCGATCACTCCCACGATAAAGTAGAATAGCACCGATGGGATAAAGAGCATCCCGATACTACCGGCGGCATCGCCTCCATAGTATCGTATCAGGTGGTATGCGTCGAGAATCAAGGCGATTATCAAAGTGACAATCATTTGAACCGTGTAAGCCGCTGCCAACCAGTAATATCTCTCCCAGGGACAGGCGTATTCCCATCTTGGGATCATGACGTTCATTATGGACGCTCCGGCAGCCGTCAATAGAGCGATTCCTATAACGATGAGATACAGGAGATGGGAACTGAAGTATTCGGTGAAAGGATACAGAAGGAGATGTATGGCAAACATAGGCAGCACCCACCACAGCGACATCGCAAGAAGCAGAAGGGCAGGACTGTTACCGCATGTCTTGAGCCACTTATGTTTTGGAATGGTATTCATAAAGTAAAATCCTCTTGAGGTATTTTTACATAATTGTCCTGGGACGACTCCTCGACAGTAGCACCAATGTCGAAGGTGTTGCCCCATAGACGGCGGTGTTGTTTGTCAACCCAAAACTCAAGATACGACTTGCCTTGAATGTAAGTTCCTGAAGCTCCAAAGGCACGGTTTTCTCCATACCATGACATGCCATATCCACATTGCACAAGATAGTCTCCGAGAGGTGCTTTCGTTTCCACTGTGCTTCCCGCATGGATAAAGACAGACATGGCGCGTGCCCGCGAGTGCTTGTGCCGTAGTGTCAGCATGCTGGGCATCGTTGTGTGGCCATGTATCGTAAATGGTGCTACCGGCTTAATAGCAGAGTAGATGTATATTGTTCCCGAGGGGGGGAGTGATCGTGTTTCTTCTTCGTGTGATTTTGCCCATAGCGGAAAACCGACAACACCGGTCTTGTATGCGATTCCTCCCAGAATGACCAGGACAATACCAAGAAAGGCGCCTGCGGCGATGATGATGCGGCGGCTGCTTCCGAAAGCGTATGCGACACACGCAGAGAACGCGGATTCCTTCATCTGGAGCTGCCCGGGCGGAGCTGCCGGAGTGGCCACTGGCGGAGGAGGAGCCTCGGGTGCTACTTCTGTGTCCACCGCAGACGCAGAGGAATCTGTGGGTGCAGGTGCAAGTGCTTCGTGGTCTGCGCCACGAGTAGTTCTCACGATAAACCGAGGAATGGGGGTGGGAATATCGTCTGGGCTTATCTCTCTTTTCTTTGGCGGCTTCTTTAACCGCGCTAACCATCGCTTCATTTATCTGCTTTCGTCGTGATCTATGATTATCTCCGACACGCCATGAGTATGTTCGATACGTATCTGACATCTCGGATCATTCAATATCCCTCCGCGCAATACTATATCGGGCCGCACTATTACATAACGCTCCTTAGTCCGGTGATGCTTGGGTATATCGGCTGTTATGGATTTGCCCTGTAAGTTTATGCTGACTTTCGCTTTCATATTACCTTCCTATGTGACAGGATGATATTGATTGGGACGTTGCAGCACTACACGCTCGCTCCCTTCGTACAGCATCGTCCAGCCTTTGCTCCTTAATACCTTGATAATATACATATTTTTCGGCAGTATGACCGTATCTATGCAATACTTGTCCATGATGCGCTCGCTATCTATATGCCCCCTTGTTACCTTTATGTAATCGTTTACGACATTGGGTGAGAACAAGTGCAACCGCGCGTCTATGAAGGTGCGATATTGGGGATGCAATCCGTATATTAAATACTGTCCGTCATCGAGGGCATTGAACATTTTCCCTGCCTGGGGTCGCCCCATAGTCTTCATCGCCTCAATCTCCCGCACCGGACACTTCTCCATATTCGGAGAGTTCTTCAAAAATACATCGAGCCTGATGCCTACAACAATCAGTAAGCCAACCATGACCACGCCAGCCGCTCTGGGCGATATGGCCTTGCGGAGCACAAACCGTCGGGAAAAGGACTCAGGAATATAGCCGGACACGACACCGGCGGATATGATTGCAAAATAGGGCACATACTTCGCCTGCGTGATACTCATCACTAATACAAGTATGAACAGGACAGCATCCGTCACCATCATCTGCCGGCGATTGATGAGGAGCACAAACATAGCCACCGCCAGGTACAGCATGTACCCGGGCCACGTTGCGCCAGGAGGAGAAAATTCCGCAAGGTGGAGAAGACGGGCCAGATGAGGCATGACGTCGTTACTATACTTGTATAGCGTCCACACCTCGGAATACAGACGATACCCGTAAGGGTTGAGCAGCGGAGCCAACAACATGAGCGCGAACACCAAACTCACATCCTTGACCCTCTCTTTGCTCTCTATGGCCCGGCATACCATACCCAGACCGGCCAACCAACCAAAGACAAACATGATGTGCATGTTCGCCCATAACGACATGACGACCGGCAGTGTCCATATCAGGCGGGTATCCCTGGCCGCGTAAATCACGAAGATAACCCATGCCGTGAATAAGTAACTGAATACGTGCGGCTTCAAGGCAATCATGTAAACATTCTGCGTCACCAGCAGCGTTATCAGCACCGCGCTTGCCATACAGCCGGATCGCCGGAGGCAAGTCGTATATACCAAGGCACATATCAGCCCTCCGAAGATGATAAACGCAATGAGGTATAGCGCATTTATCCCGCCAAAATGGGTATGAACAACGTAAAAGAACAAGTCCGCCAACCAGTTGTAGTTAAGCCATGCCGACGTAGTGTGCGAAAAGGGATCGAAAGCGATAAATCCACGCTTGACCGTCACTTCCCCTGCCTTTAGATGCCACCATACTTCTTTTGCGTCGTAACCGTGAGGATTGAAGATTATGATGAGGGAAATCAGGAATACCAACGCCCCGTAGAATATCGTTTCTCCATGATAGGTGGGCGGCCGACAACAAGGTCCGGCGGTATCCCGGTTTGAACAGATTACGTTATGCACAGCGGCTCCCCCCATAGGATCGTGTTCGCTTTGGATGGGAGAGAGCTTATCGTTCGTTGGTCCCAAAGATCACAGGACAAATCATCAGGCATATTCGGGACCATAGGATGGACTCCCAGGGCACAAGCCTCGTAATTGTATTCCCACGTGTCGGGATGGCGTAGATAAGCATGGCGACAGGTGCGACACGATCTTTTCATACGCTCAGAAAGGTGATCCTCTTGGCAGTGTCTATGTTTGTGCAAGCCCTACGGAACGCAAATAGCTGCCCCACTACATACACCTTCTTTTCCGCACGGGTGATTGCCGTGTAAAACCACTTGTTGTTGAGCATCATGTAGTTGCTGTTGCTTAAAGGCAAAGCCACATACTTATATTGATTGCCTTGCGCTTTGTGCACGGTTAAGCAATATGCCAGATCAATTAAATGCTGAATATGGTCAAAGTCGTACCGGACAATGCTTTGATCAGGATACATAACGAAAAACTCTTCATTTTCATGGTCGATTTTCATCAGTATGCCAACGCTACCATTGAATATCCGCTGCTTTTCATAGTGGCGTATTTCCCCTTCAAAGATGCGGGGGTAATACATCACCGTATCCATGTCTTGGTTTTGCAGATGCACCACCTTGTCGCCCTCGCGTAATACGATGCCATACGCTTCGACCTGATTCTTGCCTCTGGGATTAAAGATATTCTGTAACGTCGGGTTAAGGGCTTCCGATCCCAATATCCCCTTTCGTACCGGACTCAATACCTGAAATTCCCATGCCGGATAACTGGTCCGGGCCACCATTCCCGTTGCTATCTCGACGATCTTCGCCTTTATCTTCTCATTGTTGTCATCTCGTATTTTTTTGAGGTCCGCTTCTGCTTTCTCCCTTTTCAAGGCAAAATAGTTGGGGATGTCCTGATAGACATACTGAAAATCCTTGTGGTTTTCCTCATATCCGGCGGGTACTTCTCCCTGACGTATCGTATTCGCATAGTGAACCAATACGGAATCCTCACCCTGACGATAGATTGTCGTCAGCACCGTCTTGGGAAAATGCGGATCGGACGTAATGTCGCAGAAGACGTTACCCGCACCAATGGGAGGTAGCTGCGCCGGATCACCAACCATTATGAATAGTGCGTCGTCGGCAATCGCCTGGGCCAGTCGGTAAAAGAGCGGCAGGTTCACCATACTCGCTTCATCCAGCAGGATCACCCGATGGGGAAGACGATTGTCCTTGTTGTAAACAAATTGATTTTCCCCTTGATACTTCAGCAGGGTATGAATCGTGTACGAATCGTACCCGGTGAGCTTCTTGATCCTCATTGCCGCCATGCCCGTAAACGCACAACACACCATGTCCTCACGGCGACAATAGTTCTCCGACAGGAAATCTAATATAGCCCGCGATATTGTGGATTTGCCCGTTCCGGCATAGCCCAGTAGGGAATATACACGACTCTGCCCCGCAGCTATGTGGCGGATCACGTTCTTCTGGTCAGAAGAAAACTCGAACCCAAGATATTGTTGGGACCGAGCAATGAACGCTTCCGCTTTTTCCGGCGTGACTCCGGTGGCATACCGACTGATACATCGCTTCTGGAAGAATTGCCGTAGCCATTTCTCCATGTAGCGGTACGTGGCTATGGATACTCCCGCGTCATCCACCACCACAGTCCCCACGCCAGCCAGGGCGTAAAGGCTTTCTTCTATGGCTTCGTTGGATACCGTCCCTTCTTCGGTATCGAGCACATCATGTAAGGCCATCAATAAATCAGGAATAGATATGCAAGTATGCCCGCTATCATCCGCTGCCTTGTATAGCACATAGCTGATGGCTGCCTGGATACGAAAGGGCGAATTGAAGGCCACATTCAACTTGCGGGCTACATTATCGGCAGTCTTGAAACCGATCCCCGTTACTTCCGTCAGGGTGTAAGGATTGTCCTTGACCTTCCGTACCGCATCAGCACCAAACTGATTGAATACACGCACCAGTAAGTTTGATGTTACACCCGCCGGCAATAAATAATCAGACAATTCCCTGAGACACTTCTGCTTCTCCCAGGATGTCTTGATCCGGGCGAGTTTCTTCTCCTTGATCCCCTTGAACTCCAAAAGGACTTCCGGCTCATTGTCCAGTATTTCGACAAGCCGGACCTCGCCATAGTGCTCCACAAGCTCCTTTGCTATAGTCTCGCCCAGGCCCTTGACCATCTTTGCGAGGAACTGATGCAACTGACTCCCGATCATCTTGCCGTATTCAAAGCTGAACTGCCGCCCGTATTTGGGATCGGCTTTCCAAGCTCCTGACAGCATATACTCCATCCCCACAAGATCGGTAATGGTCATCGCATCTGTCAGGATACCGACCGCAGTAACGTCCTGCACCGCACGGGACGACGGAGCTCCTCCCTTACCACGCAGCACCACAAAACCATTTGTGGCGTTCGAGTAAGTAACACGGCTTACTTTAATCCGTAGGCTTTGCTGCTCCACCTGATTCTCTTTCCTTTTGGGGCTGAGATGCGGGGACGTGGGCCACTCGCCCTAAAAGATACGATTCGATCATTTTTTCAATCGTATGGCTCATCCAGGTTTTGTCCTCCTTCGTTGCGGCACGAAACCTGTTCCATACATCTTCCTTGATGCGTATGCTTCTGATTATCCGAGCAATCATTTTACCCATTTTTGCATTGTGACTATACTCTCCCCGTTGTCTTCTCGGACATGGGCAGTGCCACTTCCTCCTTTCTTGCTATGTTATGCCTGGCATTTACTCCACTCTTTCTTATCCATTCCTCCTTACAGTCTGATACCGCCTGCCGCAGTAACATCCACCCTCCTGACTGAAGCGGAAATTCCATTTGCATCTTGAACATACTGACAACCCGTTTTGATTTTTCAGTGGATTGCATAGATATGTAGTCGGCAAACTCTTGGTCTATAATGCCGACCATATCCTCGATGATGGCCTGATCTACAATACTCATCAATACCTCTCCCTAAATTTATCTATAATTTCATTACAAACTGCCTTCCATAGCGTCTTCGATGGCATGGTCAGCATCCTTTCCAGCCCCTTTCCCCGCGAGTATATTATTTCTTCGCTTTGCTCGAAGCGGACGGATGCGGCGTTCGAAGCATTTCCAAGGGATTGTAGCGGCGCATAGTAGCGTCCATGTCTTTCTGTGTTGCCGATCTGCTGATCAAATAGATAGCCGTGCGACTCCCAGGGAGTATTTCGTGCCTCTCAATCGAGACCGCCAATACGCCCCGGTCGTAAAATTCGTTTTCAACAATACGTATCGGTTCGCGCGTCATATTGGTCAGTTCATGCACCTCCCCCTCCAAAGAGGCTCCGGTGTATTTCGCAACAACTGTCCGTTTGGTGCCCTGCCAACTTTGGACTTCCCGCGTATCTTTGGTGTGTGTAAATCCCACAGGTGGTACTTCCAGATACATAGCTTTGATTAACTCTTTTAGCCCAGTTACATGATCGTGACTCTGCTCCCATTGCACCGCGTCGGCTATGGATTCTGACGGAGTACGCGCCACCACCATTTCCGCCGGCACGCCTTTAGGGATCAGCATCAACGGAAACGTTCCTGAAGCTGTCACAACAAATAGTTCCTGGGGGGCAGTAGCATGCTTGTCCAGCACATTGACGTAGATACTGTCCCCTTCCACCTTGACATCAATCAACCGACTTACCGTGTATGCCTTTATGCTGCTTACACCCGGTAATTTGATCACGTTCAAATCCTTTTGCGATATGTCTATGAATTGAGTCTTCCCCTCCGTAAGCGTTACCGTCTGTAAAGCCCACACGATACCGCTGTGCAACAGCACTACAAGAAACGTCAGGCTCAAGACACAGATGGTTGATCTATTCCAAATTCGCCGCTTTGCCACTTTTTGCCCTCTCTTTTTCCTTTTTCTTCTCTTTTTCCGCTTCTTCCTGTTCCTGTCTTGCCGTTTTCTTGTCACGCTCAGGATATACAGTGTAAAATTCTTGTAGCCATAGCTTGTAATTGTCGAGATGAAACTTCATCCGTAACTGCATCTTTTCTTTTGATATGCGAGTTGTGCCGATGTTGCGTATCACCTCACCTTCAATAGTCACGGAGTTAAATTCAGGGTCAACATTGACGGCAGCAGGGTAGAATGACTGCGTGATATTGTTCTTCTTGATATACAAAGCCTGGGAAGATAGCTGCGCTTTGGCGTCGCTCGTTGCAGTAGAACCGCCTATGTGATTGATAAGGATAGATACGTTGTATTCGGCGTTCTCGGGAGATAAATTCCCGCCAAGCATGGCGAAAAACATGCCCATCTGTTCAAGATACTCCGGCGCAGCACGCTTCGCTTCGATCCAATATTGCTTGGTTATTTGCGGGGGGGAGATGATTACTCGATCATTCGTTCTGAAAACCGTGGCATTGAGGATCAAACCAATCGCAAGGAATAAACACAATGAGCGGAGAAAGAAGTTCTCCGCCAAAGCCGTTTTCCAGTCTCTAATCCATTTATCGTATCGCACTTTGCCTCGTCACTCAATATATGAACGGATATAACTGGGTGGACACCCTTTTAACCGGATACCCGCCACCCAATATAGTATATGCAGAAAAAATCCATCCGACCGACCTGCCTTCACGCGGGACAGTATGTATGCCAGCGCAATGCCCATTGCGATCATTACCGTAGGCGTTCCTGTAACTGTACCCAACGAAAAGCATGTACCAAACACGATAAACTCATCAATCTCCCAGAAGAATATCTGAGGGGGATCATCTATGTATCGGGATATTCTTGTCATCTACGCCTCCACATAACCAACCATATTACTTCTTTTCCCTATATTACTTCTCCTCCGTTGCCCATGTATGACAAAAAAGGGCCGGAAAGGGTTTATTGCCCTCTCCGGCCCTTACGCTATAGTAGGGGTGTGGAACGGCGATATTTATCTCTCTACGGTGACTACCTGAGTTGCAACCACTTCGGCGTTACTGTCGTCAGCGGCCGTCAATGTCACCGTGTAGGTTCCTCCACTATCGTACCTGATATAAGGCTTCTTGGTCTTAGATGTCTGCCCGTTACCAAAATCCCATGAGTATCTCTTCATCCGGCCGTCAGGATCGGTACATACCGCTTCAAAGGCAGTCGTCTTCTGGTTTGGCTTATCCGTGTAATTGATGCTGCATTCCGGTGGCTGATTCTCGACGGCGGTGATTGTGGTTGCGTTGGCCCCCGTGTAACCATGCTTGGTAGATACCACTAAAGATACATAGTATGTCCCAGGATCATTGAAGGTGATGAAGGCATTCTTCGTGGTTACATCCAGAGGAGCTTCATTGACATACCATTGATACGACGCAATCTTGTCCGTCTTCATATTCCCGCCGCTGATTTTGGGCGCAAAACGTACCTTGACGGGGGCCTTCCATTGTTTGTTGCTTGGTGTGGCCGTAATTGACTCGACAAGCAATGGCGGCGGTTGCTCCACGGTCACTGTATCGGTAAGCGTTTGCGTGTTGCCCTTGCTGTCAGTGATAACCAGACTTACATTGTAATTGCCGGCCACCGAATAGACGTGATTTACTAAGGTTAGATCAGTGTACGTTGTCCCGTCTCCCATATCCCATGCGTAGCTGAATGTAGCAGGTAGGTTGCTGGTGTTTCCGTTGACTTTGTAGCCCACCTTGTAGGGTGCCGTTCCCGTGGGCATATGTAACGCCTTTATAGTGAATGCAGGCATTACATAATTCAATTCGGCGTCCTTCGTTACGCTTATGTCTATGCTGCCAGTCTTTTTAGAATCAGGATAAGCCGTAGGATAGACAGCGAATGATAACTTTTTCGTGCCGGGGGTGGGAAATGTGATATTAATCGGAGTGCCTTCATACTTGACGCCATCCACCTCCCATTCCACCGTAACTGGCACTGTTGCATCATGCGTAATAGAATACTCGGCAGGTGCAAGCTGCTTGACCGTTCGGGGACCAAACAACGAGATCGTCGGAACCGGATAGGCCGATACCAACGCCTTTAATGAAGCAGTCCTCTTTGAATTGGGATAGGCCGTGGGATATGCAGTAGCCGTTATGTTATATATTCCGGCCTTAAGGAAGGGAATCTCTAAGGATGTGCCTTCGTACTTGACGCCATCCACCTCCCATTCCACCGTAACAGGTAACTTTGAATCATGGGTGATCGAATACTGCGCCATGTCTCCCGCTTTCGGCATCTTGGGACCGGTTATAGAGATTATCGGTGTCGGATAGGCCGTGACCATTATGTTTTTACTCAACGCCTTGCCTATTTCCGGGCAATCGGTTAGATACACTTTGACTTCGATCTTATGGGTGCCAATGTTGTTAAAGGATACCTCTATCAGATTACCCGAACGATCCACACCATCCACCTTCCACTCTATTGTTACGGGTAAATTAGAATCGTGAGTAACCGAATATTGAGCCTTGTCTCCCTCTATCAGAGTAGAAGGCCCCGTCAAAGTAACAGTAGGTATTGGAGGATAAGATACGTTTATCGTTTTCGTTACCGTAGCATATATAGTTGGATAATCGCGCAGAAATACCTTGCCCGTAATAGTTTGATTTCCTACCGTGTTTTTGGGATTGTACGTAAAGGTATTACCGTTTACCTGGCTTCCATCAGGTAAAGTCAGTTGATATTCTACCTCACCCATAGAGGATGATCCGGTCAAAGTATATTGCCCCGTTTCGCCGATACGTAACGATTCCGCCCCGTCAATAGACGCCGTGATCGTTATCTTGGGACTCTCGCATGTATAGTTGGTCGTATTTAATGTTCCCTCCGCTGGACAGGTGAAGTTACCAGGCACATAACTGCAAGTACCGGACAGAGAGCATGAACTGGGATTCCCACTGCAACTGCTACCTCCGGGCAGCGGACATGGAGAATCTGCGGGGTTGAATGATACATATATTAGCTCCTGGTGGTCACTGTTGTAGGGATTTTGACCCCATATCATACCATCAGATTTGATGATGTATGGGGTCATTCTATTATATGTAGATATTACGTTTGTATTGATTTTATGAGCATATGCCCACTTTATCCCCCCTGTCAATTCATATCCCCAATGCCATAATGTACCATCCGATTGTCTGACCGCCGTGACACTCCAATTATCGACGCTTATTTGGGTTACCCCGGTAAGTGGTTCGCCATTATAAATCACTACTTGTTTGGGATATCTAGCGATATAGTCAAAAGAGCTTTTCGATCCTAATTGACCATATTCATTGAGACCCCAACACCATACCGTACCGTCGGACTTGAGGGCGCATACGTGTTGATAGCCTCCGCCTACAGCTACTACACCTGTTAAGCCTGATACTTTCACAGGCACGTCACTATAACGAGTGGTTGTGTCGTTGCCTAATTGACCATAATTATTGAGACCCCAACACCATACCGTACCGCCTTCTCCTATTTTGCAGTGTGTACCTTCATCGACCATGTATAGATCGGCATTGGCGTCTTCGTTTAGTATGGGGTAGGCCACACCCGGTGCATGATCATATCCTCCTGTAACCACTATGGTTCCGTTAGCTTTGAGCGCATAAGTACTGTTGTGGGAAGCATTAATTTTAACACTCCCGGTTAAACAATGTGCTTGCACAGGCACGTTACTATCAGTGGTTGTGCCGTCGCCTAATTGACCATAATTATTGAGACCCCAACACCATACCGTACCGTCGGATTTGATGGCGCATGTGTGTTGATGGCTCGCGTGTATGGATGCTACATCTGTTAAGCCTGATACTTGCACAGGCACGTCACTATCAGTGGTTGTGCCGTTGCCTAATTGACCATAATTATTGTGACCCCAACACCATACCGTTTTGTCTTTTTGTAGCCCACAAGCATGATTAAGCCCTGCCGTTACTTGTGTGTTCTGCGTGTTTCTGGTTGTGCATTGGGCGGTTTGGACACAACCGCTATTGCAAGCCGCCTGGCTGGTGTACATCTCCTGATTTAGAGAACAGGCAATCACCGGTGCAGCCGCTTCACATTTGTTTGTGGAGCTATTGAGAGTGTATCCGGGCAGACATTGGCTGCTCTGAGTTATCGCGTGTGCCGGAATCGCACATAGGATTCCGATAAGGGCCATGAATATTATCGCACGTGACAGCCTTAAGTTTATTGTCATCTCCTTTACCTCCATGGATAGAATACCCTGTTTTGGCCGGACAGAGGTTGGCCTCCGCCGGCCGTGCTAACCATTACCGCTCGATGAGTATATCCTGTGATACCGTCAACGACTCCTTGCTGTCGTCAGTGGCCGTCAAGGTCACCTTGTATGTCCCCGGATTCTCATACTTGACAATCGGTGTCCTGATCTTCGACGTTAGCCCATTACCGAAATCCCATGAATAACTACTTATCCTGCCATCTGGATCGGTACAGACCGCATTGAACTTGGTCAGCTTGGTAGTAGCCTGGTCCGTATAGTCAATGGCACAATCGGGTGTTTGGTTGGGGATCACATCGAGCGTGATTGCGCCAGTCCCGGTAAACCCGTATTTTGACGTCACCGTAAGAGTCACCACATAGGTTCCTGCGCTTTCGAACAGATAGCTGAGGTTCTTGACGTTCTTTTCATAAGGCACTCCATTGATTGTCCAGGCATAGGTTTCAATGCGATCTTTTTTGTTGTTGCCGCCGGTGACAATTGGTTTGAAAATCACTCGCAACGGGGCTTTCTTGAGCTTGTTCGATTCCATTGTGGTGATTTTTTCGATTTGATACGGAGGAGGTGTCGTTACCGTTACCGTATCCGTTTTCTCCTGCTTATTGCCATTCCCGTCAGTTATCGTTAGTGTTACCGTATATGTGCCCGGAGCAGCATAAGTATGCGTCACCTTGGGCTTCCCAGACAGTACCGTTCCGTCGCCCATGTCCCAGGTGTAGGTTAGTGCGCCACCTATAAATCTGCTCAAATTTGCCGTAGCTGTGTAGTTGACCGGGTAAGGTGCAACCCCTTCAGCCTTGTGGTATGCCTTGAGAGTATGTTCGGGGATGTCATTCCCATAAACCATCATTTTCAGTTCTTTGACCGTTTCCTGCTCCGGGTATCCCTCTGGATACGCGGCAAAACGAAAGACTGCTGATCCTGCATCCATGTCCTCTTTTCTGAATGTGTAGGATGCCGTCAGTCCTTCTACTTGAGTACCATCAGGTAATGTCCATTTGGTATGCAGCGGAATACCTTCAGTACGAGCCGTGACGAGGGCCGATACTTCTACGGTGCTACCTACATTGCCAGCCCTGGGTGGGTTGCTCAACAGGACAGCCGGCGCCTTCACACCCACCACCACAACCCATCGCACTGCGTCCGCAACGGACTCAGGATGGGCCGTGGGATAAACCTTAGCTCTTACATCGTATGTGCCTGGTTCGGGGAAGGTAACGTCCACCTCGTTACCAACCTGTGATACTCCTTTAACTGTCCACTCCACCGTCATTGGGTCCGTCTGATTGTTGTGGGTTATGCTAAACCTTTCAGTTTGCCCAGGTTTCGTCGAGTAAGGTCCATTTATACTGATTGTGGGTGCCGGGTAGTTCGTAACCGATACCGTCTTCGTGTTGGTGCGATACGATTCGGGATAGGCCGTGGGATAGACTTTGACCGTTAGGTTATGTAGCCCTTGTGACGCAAAAGCGATGTTAGCCGATGCCCCCGCCCCTTCGATCACGCTGCCGTCAAGGGTCCATTCTATTGTTACGGGTATGGTTTCGTTGTGCGTCACCGAGTACGTCTTCGTCTCTCCGACGATAGCCGACGATGGACCGTCCATGCTGATAATTGGGGCAGGACGATTCAATACGACTACGTTTTTGCTCAGGACTGTTTTCGAGTTGGGATAGGCATTAAAATATACCGTGGCGTTCACTCTGTATTGGCCTTGTGTTGGAAATGCAACTTCGGCCGTGGCTCCGTGGTAGGTAGTACCGTTGACATCCCACTCTACGGTGATCGGATTTTGGGAACTGACCGATACGGAGTACGTCTTCGTCTCACCGGTGGTTGCCGTCAAATCTCCGGTTAGTGTCGCCTGGGGAGCCGGATACTGAGATACCAATACCGCCTTCGTCGCCGTGCCCGCCGCCTCTGGATGCCCATCAGGCGCAACCGTTACAGTTATCGTCTTATTCCCCGGTGATGCAAAGGGAATATCCACCTCGGCACCGTTGTAGGTGGCACCGTCCATAGTCCAGGTAATCGTGGCCGCTCCGACAGCATCATGGGCCGCTGTGTAATGTTTCGTTTCCCCTTCCGTCGCCGCAGCAGAACCGGAGATCGTAACCGTAGGCACCGGATAAGTAGTTACCGCTACGGTCTTGGATGTGGTTGCAGACGAGGTGGGATGCAGCGTAGGATAAACCGTCACCGCCACCGTGTAACTGCCGACAGTCGCAAAGGGCACGTCTATCTCCGCCCCAGTGTAGGTCGTGCCGTTCACGTCCCAGGTGATGGTCATTTCGTCCGTAGTGTTATCGTGAGATACCGCATAATGCTTCGTTTCTCCCACGATAGCGGTAGTCGGCCCGGACAGCGTAATAGTGGGGGTAGGATAGGGAGATACCGTAACTGTTTTCGTGGCCGTACCTGCCGATTCAGGGTTACTGTTGAGAGCCACTGTTACCGACACAGTGTGATTGCCAATAGTCGCAAAGGGCACGTCTACCTCCGCTCCTGTATAGGTCGTGCCGTTCACATTCCAAGTAATCGTCACGGGTTCCGTTGCATTATGGGTTGCCGAGTAATGCTTCGTCTCCCCCACAATCGCAGTCGTCGGGCCGGACAGAGTAACCGTGGGAGGAGGCGGTAATGTTACCGCAACCGTAACCGACGCCGTGCCCGATGAACTTGGGTAAGCCGTCGGATAGACCTTGGACGACACGACATGATCGCCCACGGCGGTAAAAGTCACCTCCACCGCGGTCTGACCGGTGGAACCCGGTATAGCCACTCCGTCCAAATACCACTCAATCGTCATCGGATCAGTCTGGTTGTCGTACGTCACCGAATACGTCTTCGTCTCACCTTTGAGCGAGCTTGCGGTGCCGGCAATGGTCACGGCAGGAGAGGGATACTGGGCTACCGTAACAGTCTTGGCCGCAGTAGCCTTGGAATTGGGATAGGCCGTCGGATAGACCGTTACCGTTACACTATAGCTGCCGGGAGTCGAGAACAACACGTCTATTTCGTTGCCCGGCTTCGCTGTTTCATCCACCTTCCACTCGATAGTAACCGGCTCCGTAGCGTTATGGGTCACTGAATAATGTTTCGTATCACCTTCCTGCCCAGTATCCGGCCCCACAATCGAGATGGTAGGGGCCGGATACTGAGATACTGATACGGTAATCTGTGCCGTACCTTGAGATTCCGGTTCGCTGCCCTCCGGTGCTACTGTTACAGAAATGGGATAGTTACCGGGCGTTGCGAAGGGGACATCTATTTCGGTCCCGGTCTGCGTTGTACCGTTTACGTTCCAGGTGATGGTTACGGAACCTGTTGCGTTGTGCGTAACTGAATAATGCTTCGTCTCGCCTTCTGTCGCCGTCGTCGGGCCAGATATGGTGACAACCGGAGGAGGCGGTAATGTTACCGCAACCGCCACATTGGTAGTAGATAATGACGCCGGATATGCCGTGGGATAAACCTTGACACTTACGGACTTGCTGCCAACGGTCGAAAAGGGTATCTCGACCGAAGCCCCGGTAGCACCCTCGATCTTGACCCCATCCAAATACCACTCAATCGTCATCGGATCAGTCTGGTTGTCGTACGTCACCGAATACGTCTTCGTCTCACCTTTGAACACAGTGGTAGGCCCAGATAGAGTTAGCGTCGGCGGCGATGGCGGGTTTGTTACCGTTACCGTAACGGCACTGTTTGTAAATGACGCCGGATATGCCGTGGGATAAACCTTGACACTTACGGACTTGCTGCCAACGGTCGAAAAGGGTATCTCGACCGAAGCCCCGGTAGCACCCTCGATCTTGACCCCATCCAAATACCACTCAATCGTCATCGGATCAGTCTGGTTGTCGTACGTCACCGAATACGTCTTCGTCTCACCCGTATAAGAACTATTCGGACCTGTAAGGGATAGAACTGGTGCGGGATATTGTGATACCGTAGCCGTTACTGTCTTGTTATGTTGGGTCGCCTGAAGTACGCTCGTGAAACCATCAGCCCATATTGTTGGGCTAACTGAGGTCGAGTCGTACTGGGTGTATGCGTTTGTCGCGCCAACAGCGATAGAAGCATCATATTGATAGTGGGATTGCCATGCACTAGTAGTCGTGCCAGACGTGAGCGGCATCTTTGAGTTTTTTGGAACGTACACAGCCAGGAAGCGCGTTCCAGACCCCGTTTCTACCGGTGCGGGAGGAATCCATGTGTTCACGCCGACTACTGATGGTGTTATGAGGGGACTTACCCATTCATTCTTGTAAGTTTTAGTTCCGGCAGAAGATAGTATTACTATTCTGAATGGAGTAAGCCATTGCGCCTCATAGCCAAACTTAGTTATGCACGCTGCATTATTCGCATATTTGCCTGCGTTCATCCATATCTTATCTTTCGGCTTGGTGTCGCTGCTATAACCTCCGGCGTGTGATTTCTCTCCTATTAAAAATGTCGCCCCTTCCGCATTTTTAACCGCTATATTTAGCGTTACGGTTACCGCCCCCTCTGAGGCTCCGGTAATAGTTATGCTTTGCGTGCCTTGGCCGGACGTAATAGTGCCGTTAGTAGTGCTCCATTCATAGGTCATAAATTCGTTTTCAGCAGGAGCAGCAGTGGTAGAGCACGTTACGCTTTGCCCCACGTATGCGTTGTTGCACGATACGTTAACAGGCACCACAGTCGTAGCGGCAGATTTAGAAGCCACTACCGGAGCGACCATTTGCTCGACGAATTTTGCAGACAACATCGGCACTGAGGATGCTACCGGTAGGGTCTGTTCCACACCGGGAACATCCAGGGATGGTCCTTGTTTCTCCCGTGAGGCATTGGTTGTTGCCATACGTGCAATCCCACGCCCCGTCGGATAAGCATAATATCCGATATACCACCCTGCCTCGACAGGAATCGGCGCATCGGGATACCAGACAGTATCTCCTGTACTTGTTGGATTGTATCCCGCTCCCACCCATCTAACAGTCCACTTTGTGTCGTCGGTCGCGTTCCGAGACAGCAAGACGGGATATATTTGTCGGTTAGTCGCCTGTACATATGCTCTAAAACCCACGATGTACCCTGCTGTCGGTGTAGGCACGCCATCGTTTCCCACTATAAGATACCCGCCAGCCGCGCTGTCGGGCACTCCCGCTTCTATGTCAAAGGTCTGCATTCCTATGGTCACCGTGTCAGAGTATTGCTCGGGTTTTTTACTGGCAGTTACCGACACAGTAGCCGTGGTGGTTCCCGGCGAGGACGGAGTGATGGTGATAGATGCTGTACCTTGGCCGGACGCAATAGTGCCGTTCTCCACACTCCATGAATATTCGTATGTAAATGTAGGATCGTTTGCTGTGGCAGTGCAAGTAATCTGCTGCCACTGATTGACGCTTGCGGTACATTGGACAGCAACATCTGCCTCTGAGAATGCCCATACATTACCGGCTATGCCAACCATCATCGTCGTCACAATAAGGATTGCCTTTATGATGTATAGCAGTTTCCTTCTTATCATAACCGATTTCCTCCTTGGTTTATCTATCTTTACTATCTGTCTTTATGGGGTGCTTTTCCGGTGCCACTGCGCTCTTTGCCTCCAACCTTTCAATCACCACCTCTACCCGACGATTCTTGCTGTTGTCGGCTTCGTCGGCGTAACAGCATTTGCCCTTCCCGGAGACAACCGCTTTCGTCCCGTACCCCAAATGACGATTGACAGTCTCCGCTCTTCTCAAAGCCAACTTGTCATTGTAAGCCTGAGTACCTATCTTGTCGGTGTAGCCGGTTATAGTGGCCTTCCCTTCCGGGGATGACACTTTCTCTTTGAGTTGCTTGATTTTGCCTACCTCTTTCTCGGTCAGCTTGGCCGAGTCAAAACGGAAATACAGCGTTTCCCGGAGAGTGGGGGGAGGGGTGGCTGCTTTTACCGGGGGTCGGACTGGCTGTGTTTCCGGTTTCGCCGCCACCACCTGTACCTGTACCCTTTGCGGAACATGAGGCCGCTTCCTTGTCGGTACGTTGCACCCTTCAGATGCACAGAACAGATACGCCGCTGTCTCTTGATAGGCACCTACGTCTGATGGATATACATAGTTGGCTTGGGCCGTCTTGATGACCTGCATACCTGCGTGTGCAGCCGACGCCATCGCTACAATGACAGATGCCGCCGCTATATTGGTTATTACAGTTTTTATCTTCGGATTATTTAATGTCATAGCCCTCCCTGGCTGGCTGATATGAAGTAATACAGATTAGGCGATATGGCGTAACATATCGCCTATATACTACTTACCTTGATTCAACCGATTAAGTTGCCTGATCAAATTATTGTATTACTTTGTGCCGGCATGATACCGCTTACTGCTTAGATTACAGGTGGTTAAATAGGCTGAAAAAAAAGACCGCCCACGTATTTTGCGGGCGGTCTTCCGGCAGAGGAGGGATAATATCTTATTTTTTACTTTCTTCCTCGCGGCGTATCTGCTCAAGGATCGCATCCTTGATGCTCATCCCCGTGTCCGTCATCTTCTTGAGAGCCATATACTCGTCCGCCTTGCTCGTGTAGAGAAGTTGCGTAAAGCGATCCACCACCAGGCGGCCAATGGCGATCCCGTCCGGCGTGTAGAGGAATATCTCCGAATAGTTGCCTGTGTCGGTATGCACTGATTTGAGCAGCTCGTACATACCCTCTGACAAGGATATTTTCTGCGTCTGCTTCAGGGCCTCGATACTTTCGGGCCGCTGCCTTAGCAGGAATAAATAGTCCGAATTTTCCACTATGGCGATTCCGGCTGGTATCTTGTAGAAATCGTTGATCGACTGCGTAATGGAAAGACATGCGCCACCGTACTTGCGGAAGCGGCGATAGCCCGTCTCCATAAATTGACTCGTGTTGCCTCCCGTTAGCAAATCCCACGCCTCGTCTATGATGACCAGCTTGTTGTCCCCTCTGTTCATCATGTCCTGCTGAATCTTATAGACCAGGCTCAGAAGCACCACTTCCTGAAGGTCTTTTTTCGACTTCAGTTCCTCCAATTCCAAACAGACGAACCAGGCGCGGGGAGCAAACGTCGAGTCTCCCTCGAAGAAGGCCGCGTATGATCCACCGGCAGTGTAAGGATAGAGCTTCATTCCGAGGTCCACCTGGCGCGAATCGGGCTTGGAGGTCAAATACGAGGCGATGTCCGTTACGGTCGTGGAATTGCCTTTCAGGGTAAAACACTCTTTGATCGCCTCTTCCATGTAGGACTGGGACAAATCGTCCAAGGGGGTATTCGAGGCCATTTGGGACAAGATGGACTTGATCATCGGCATCTCTTCGTTGATGTCCACTACCGACGTGAAGGGATTGACATTGATGCTGGACTGGGTGTCGAACACTAAAAAGTCGCCACCCAAAAAGGAGCACAGCTTTTCATAGGATCGGCCAACGTCAATAATCCATACCTTGGCCCCTAACCCCAGATAGGATATGATCAATTCGTTGATGAAGAACGACTTGCCGGCACCGGTGGACGCACAGACAACGCCGGAGTATCCGCCACGTTTGTTCGAAAATATGTCTATGAATTGTAGTTGCCCCCGACGGCTAATCAGCGATATGGCCGGTCTGCCTCCCCCCTTCCAGTCTGCTTGCAACGGCGCGAGCTCCGCGACGTTCGCAGTCGTGAACGTCCGCAACCGACGCAGGTCTTTCTGGGCCTCCTTGTGATAACACATCGGCAAGGCTTGCAAGAACAGAGGCAACATGATGTAGTTGTCCTCTTGGAGTATGAAACCCATCCCTCGGTAGAGGCTCTGCAAGACGCTCGCCATCGCCGTCGCCTCCGCACGGTCCTTCGAGTAAACAAAAATGTTGAGATAAGCCTTAAATGGGGTTTCACCATGTTCCAGGGCTCGCGTAAATTCGTCAAAGTGCTCCTTCCGCATGCCGATCTTGGGAAACCACTTCGCAAACTGCCCGTATGCCTGGTAATTGGCTATCGCCGCCTTCTTCTGTATTTCACGCCGCGCCTCGACCTGCTCCAAAAACTCGCAGTTCATGGTGATCATAAACGGGGCACCTACCTGCTTCACGTTCTGATACATATCGCCGGTGTAGGATATGATACCGGATACGTCCCACTCATGCGGGTACTGCTTCACTGTAAAACTTTTTACGTGATACCCATCTATCACCAGACAATCCTTCTGGATTTCCGTCTCCGTGTCCGCATATATCACTTGATCCTTGATGGTGGCTTGAGGATCGTAATACAGGGTATCCTTTAAGGGATGGGCTGGGTTGAGCAGCTCGCTCAGGATGTTAATTAACTCCTCCGGCCCCACATCCGTAGGACATAAATGAGATGTATTCAATGCCTGATATATCGTTTCCCGCATCGTAGGCAGGATGTCTTCTTTGATATGAGTTATGGCTTGGGGAGTGTGAGCACATGGGACAGTCACAGATACAATCATGCGAAATTCCCGGACCCGAATATCACATCCACGAAACAGCGACTTCTCGGTGCCGGACATGAGATAACTTGCACGCTGACGGGCCAGATCGGAAAAGAGGGAACTTCCGTGAACATTCTCGCGGTACATCACATAGGCATCCAAATGGTCACTGATCTTGCGTGACGTGTAAAGCATGATCTGGAGAGAAGTGCCGGGAGGAAAGTGCGACTCGAACAGCCCCCGAAGCGTTGCCGCAGAGTTGCTGCTCGGATAGGGCAGAGGGGCACATTCATATACCACCCCTACGCCATTGTCGAGTATGTATGCCTTGGATTTGTCGTCGTACGCTAAATACGGCAGATATTCAGATAAAGGCTGCCGGTCAAGTAGCATCTTGGCGGCTCGTAATGTATCCATATTTTCCTTGTATCAATATAGCATAATGTTATATATTGCAAGTGCCCGGGCTACTATGGGGGCCTTCATCCGATACGGCATGCCGTTGTCTGCTGTGGAATTTTGATCAGAATAAAAAAGGCGGGGCTTGCGTGCCCCGCCTCTGCCGGATGTTACATCAGGGCCGTTACCATCGACTCGATGATGTCGGGCGTGTATTGTACCGCCATGCCGCCGCCCACGCCGAGGGCAATCGCCATCAAGGACTGACGCACAATACCTATAGCCATCCCGGTGATGAAGGAACTGATCGCAATTAGCTTACCCAGGTATCCCTGAGACCAGTCCTTAATTTCTGTATAGAGAGTTGCGAAGTCGTTTCCTCCTTGGCCGGCGTATGCAGCGGACGCCCATACCAACAGCAGCCCACCGATCACAAACAGATTCTCTTTGGTACAATGCTTCTCAATAAACCGTTTTGCCACTTCTGTTTCACCTCCTCCTTATGGATTTTTGGCATCCATGCCTCCGCTGTGTTGTCGGGAATACTGGTCACGCTTGTTTACCCATCCCGATACTGCCCGTACATAGAGTGCCTCTCACCTGCATATTACTTCCAGGGAAAATGTATTTATTATTTTTTTATTGCCGGCAGCTTTAGGGCGGGATTGCTATCAGTGCGAATACCCCACGAATCAACAGAGGATTTGCCTTTACCCGAAGGTGTCTTCTCTCTTTTGGCTTCCTCTTCCCTTTCCGCCTTTTCAGCCTTTGCCGCTTCTCTGGCTGCCGCCTTCTCAGCTTGTGCCGCTTCTCTGGCTGCCGCTTTGTCGTTACCTTTGGATTTGGGGGACGTAGCCGGCGCAACTGATTGCGTACGGCCCGAGGTGCTCTCCTCTACCGCCGTTTCCTCGGTACGTTCCACCGGGGATAAGAGAGGAACGCTCCCCGCAACCTGCTTTTCTCCAAATGCCCAACGGCCACGCTTGTCGTTGATCTCGCTGAAAATATACCCTGGCTGGTGAAGATCGCCATCAGCATCCTCCCAGGGTGCTATCCAGATACGGATAACCTTTGGAGGAACCCGCACAGGAATCTTCGCTTCATACGCAGCCCCCTTAACCAAGGCCACACTCATGTCCCCTTGATGCTGTATCTGAACGGGGGGGGTCTTCTCTTTTTTATCCCCGGAATCCTTATCTTGTGGATCAGCCTTGCCGCGCATCTTGATCTCATACATATTGCTGACCGAATTACATCGTGGGTCATCAAGGTTTACTGATCCCTCGCAAGCAAACTTCGGAGCACACCCGGATGTAAGCACGGCAACAGATACTACGATAGCAAATAGAACATTCGTTCTACTTCCCATTTTTGCCCTCCTTGGGGGCCGCGAGAAGTGCCCGTATTTCCGCTTCCGTCTTGTATCCCACCACTACCCGTCCGTCTTCCAGGACCAGGGTGGGCGTAGAAGTGATCCGGTGGCCACGCCCCATACGCACATTGTTCTCCACCGACGCTATGCACGCCTCCGTAGGTGTTACAGACTCAGGAGGCACTTTCCCAAACCAGGTTGCGTTCAAAGCCGCCAGCTTGTCATCGGCACATAAAACCGAAGCCGCTTTCTTTTTGACTTCCTCGTTCTGTGCAGCAAGAGGATATAAATATATGTAGGTGGTTACGTCCTTGAGCTTGCTCAACTCTCCGTGCAGTCTTTTACAGTAAGGACAACCCAGATCGGTAAACACAGCCAGGGCTTTCCCACCATCACCCATCTTGATGGCATCACGCTTGTCCAGCTTTGCAAAATCAATGCGCCGCAAACTGTTGATCCTATCCGCCGTTAAATCTCGCTTGTCTTTCATGTCGAACACCCGCCCGACAATAAAATATCTCAAGTCTTTCGTTAGATAGGCGGCTTGATTGTCCGACACAACCTCGTACATATCCAACCCTTCGACTACCCTGATCGTGTCAATCTTCAGGCCAACCAGAGTCTTCTTGACTGTCTCGTAATCGGATTCCGTTTGACTCATGGCATGGCATGGGCTGTTAATTAGTATGGCTACAAGAGCAAGTAATAATATTTTGCATTTATGCGGTATATACATTATGTCTCCTAATAGATAGTTCATCGTTTTGCCAGGCCGCTTCCTGATATTTTCAACTCCTGGCCTTTCAGTAGGACCAGCTCCACTTCGCGCCCCGCGTCTATCTCGATGATCGGGAACAGCCGCTCGGCCATCCGCATGTAATACTGTGCCACCATCTCCAATGCCTTTCCG
>ERZ795052.1737-NODE-1737-length-28460-cov-6.514522_pt1 | contig 28460 bp, 26 predicted proteins | sample MGYA00375136_ERZ795052 | MGnify/ENA primary metagenome ERZ795052 (study PRJEB30181, sample SAMN05720156) | activated sludge metagenome | isolation source: Anaerobic digester | place: Japan | collected 2015-05-26 ... | reverse complement strand
AAATTCACAATAAGGCCGGTAATACTTCTTTGAGGTTCAAGTTTAACCTACAGAGGCAAAACCTATTCAGGGTCTTCAATGGTTTCACCGGCCTGGCGCGGGCGGTTTCTGCGGTCCTTTTCGTTTACCTGGTTGGCATCCATCACCCACATGCCTCTGCCGTGTGTAGCAATAACGATCATATTGTCGCGCGGGTGGATAATAAGATCGTGTACGTATGCAAAGGGCAGTTTCCCAAGTACATCCCACTTCTCGCCGCCGTTTTTGGTTACATACACCGCACCGTCGGTTCCGGCATAGAGGATATCAGGATTGACGGGATCTTCCCTTATAACATTCACGGGGCCAACGGGTATATTTCCCGAGATATCCTTCCAGGTGGCACCGAAGTCTGTGGATTTCCAGATATAAACCTGTAAATCGTCATCCCTTCTTCCGGTCTGCGTCATATAAACAGTTCCGATTTTATATCTGGATGCGACGATTCTTGAAACGAATTTCTGGGGTACAGCCCCGCTGCGGATCTCGGTCCATGATTTGCCCCAGTCTCTTGTTCTCCACACCCTGCCGTCGTCGGTACCGGCATAGATCAGTCCCGGTCTGAGCGGCGATTCATCAAGCACCGATACAGTCTGGAAATTGATATCCCCTCTCTTTTTCGGATCGTTATATGAAAGGTCGGGGCTGATTATCTCCCACGTATCGCCTGCGTCTTTCGACATCAGGACATACTGCATGCCGTGGTAAATTATTGAAGGGTTATGCGGAGAGATAAGTGTCGGGGCATTCCATTCGCCTCTGAGAGGTGTTTCATCCGGATAGGTTTCGGGCAGCAGGGATTTTGTTCCTGCGGGATAGGTGTCGATTTTCCCTCTGGAGAGGCTGCCGTAGAATGAGCTTGCATATATTGTGTTGTTATCCACAGGATTAACCGCATGCATACTGCCTTCCGCACCGAGAATGTTTTTAAATTCCTGAACTGGAACCCTGTCGCGTCCTCTCGAGAGGTCGACCGGTGCGTAGAAGCTGTGGTGATCCTGTATTGAGCCAAATACCCGGAAGGGGGTGCTGAAGTCGTATGCCACATTGTAGAACTGGGCCAGGGGCAATGGTTCGATGGGATATTTCCATGTTTTGCCCTTATCGTAGGAAATGGTTATCCCACCGTCCTGTGTGTTTAAGAGATAGTTTGGATTATCCGGATCGATCCATAGTCCGTGATGGTCGGCATGCGGGCCTCTGAGCTGCCTGAATGTTTTTCCTCCGTCGGTCGACTGGTTGAGGTTTATGCCAAGGGAATAAACTGTGTTTTCATCAACAGGGTCGACCCTGATCTGTCCGAAAACCCAGCCATAGGTACCGGAATGGCGTTCCATATATGTTTTCTGGTCGGGAGTAAGGCCGCTGACCTGTTTCCATGTTTCGCCCGCATCGTCGCTGCGGTAAACAGTGGCGCCCTTGATAACATCTGCTCTTGGCCGGCCGTACGAATCCGTCTCACCCGGCTGAGCCTTGTAGGCAATCTCATAATTGTCGACGAGTGCATATAGAATGTCGGGTTTTGTAAGGCAGAGGTCAATACCTATCCTTCCTCTGCGGTTTGGTTCGGGAAGGCCTTCATTAATCTTTTTCCATGTGGCGCCGCCGTCGGTCGATTTCCAGATGCCTGTTCCCTTTGTGGTTTCGTAGGTGCGGGGGTCGTTCCATTTGAGTCTGGTTCTTTCCCAGGTGGTGCAGTAGATCACATCAGGGTTTCTTGGGTCGAGAAGCAGGTCGGAAGCGCCTGTGTTGGGATCGATGTAAAGGATTTTTTCCCATGTTTTCCCTCCGTTGGTTGTTTTGAAGAGGCCCCTTTCAGGGTTAGGGGTCCACTCATGGCCGGAGGCAGCGACATATACGATATCCGTATTGCGCGGATTGATTCTAATCCTGCTGATGGTGAATGTATTTTCGAGACCCATTTTTGACCAGGTTTTTCCTCCGTCGGTTGTTTTGAATACACCGCATCCTGCATTTGAGCTTCTGAATATATTTGCTTCCCCTGTGCCTACCCATACAGTTTCAGGATCTTTCGGGTCGATGGCGATGTCGCCTATCGAGCCTGTGGGCATTTCGTCGAAGACAGGGGTAAAAGTGGTTCCTTCATTGGTTGATTTCCATACTCCTCCTGAGGCTGAACCAACCCATATCGTGTAATTCCTTCCGCGGGGCGAAATTGCTTCAATATCCGTGCATCGTCCGCTAATATTGGATGGACCTATATATTGCCATACAAGATCTTTGTACGGAGAATTCTGAGCCATCACGGTATGCTTTTCAAAAAGCTTAACCTTATCTTCTCCCGACGGGAGAGGCGGTTTAACCTGGGAGAATGCCATAGCCGGGAAAATCGCAATAACTGACGCAATAATCAATTTTTTCATGACTGTCGATTTCATTTTTATGCGGTTAAATTTTATTACGCATAAAAATAAGCTTTTTGGGTATACGAATTGATATTTTTAAGAAGGTGGTCAGAAAATTCCGGTTTCATTTTAACCCCGGCAGGGAGAAGAGGAATTCTGTTCCCCCTCCGGGCCTGGAACGGACTGATATTTCTCCCTTATGCAGAAGTACGGCGTTTTTTACTATTGCGAGGCCAAGTCCGGTACCTCCGCTTTTCCTTGAGCGGCCTGAGTCGATACGGTAAAATCTTTCAAAAACGCGTGGCAGGTGCTTTTCCGGTATCCCCACTCCGTTGTCGGAGAATGAGAAATAGTAGTATTTCTTATCGCGGCTGTACACCTTTATTGAAATGGTTGTTCCGTCACCGGCATAGTTGACGGAATTTTCCATCAGATTCTGGAAGATGGAGATAATCAGGGACTTGTTACCTTTAATAATTATATCATCATCTATATCGGCCTCAACCTTCATATTCCTGGATTGAATGGCCGATTTGAAGTTATTGGCAACATCACGGACAATTTTTTTGATTTTGATTTTCTCGGTCTGGAAGCTGCCGGCCGACTCTTCAATCTTGTTAAGAAGCGATATGTCGTTGATGAGGAAGCCGAGCCTGTCGGTTTGCGCGAGTGCCTTTTTAAGGAAGTATTTATATGTTTTTTTGTCCATTTCAGGCTCGTTGTACAGGGTTTCGAGGTACCCCTTCACCGATGCTACGGGTGTCTTAAGCTCATGCGCTATATTTGAGGTCATCTGCTGCTTGATGATCCTGTTTTTTTCCGTTTTGGTTATGTCGTTAATTATTATTTCAAAAGTCCGGTCGTTGAAAACCACGCATTGTATTTTATAAAATTTTCCGTTTCTGTTCAGGGTATATTCGGTTTTCTGTATGTCGCCGGGTTGATCAGATGTGCCGAACGCTGTCTCAAGAAACTCATTTACCTGCGTAAATTCGGGTATTCTGAAGAGGTCTGACGGTACAAGCGAAAGCTCTCCCGTCAGCATTGTCATGTAGTGGGTGAAATGATTATTTGAGAAGATGATATCTTTTTCTTCCGAGAAGAAGGCAATTCCTTCGTTTAGGGCATTAAGGTGGCTGAAGAGTTTTTCCCTCTCGTTCGACAGGTCATTTTTTGTCCGGAGCAGGTTGTTGTACATTTCCAGAATTCTGGAGCCGATAACACCAATCTCATTTTTTGGGAAGTCTGCCTTAAAAGGTTTATCGGTGCTGAGGCTCAGGGCGAAATCCTTCAGCCGTGTAACAGCTTCACCAAACCTGTTTGTGACGACAAATAATATAATTCCAAGGGCGATGAATGCCGCCAGAATGATAAGGAGGAAATAGAGTTTGGCTTTCAGGAAGTTGGCAACATTAACATCGTATAATACGGCCACCCTGATATAATGGTCTGAAAAGCGTTTTGCAAGGTAATAGTAGTCACTTCCTGTGGTGCCGGAGGTTCTTACTGCTGTACCAAAATCTTCATTTCCGGCTCTGATAATTTCGGGCCGGCCGGCATGATTCTCCATGCTTTCCCATTCGGGCACGCTGCTGTCGTAGAGGACTTCTCCTTTGTTATCAACTATAGTAATTCTCAGATTCTGCTGTGGAAGAAGGTGTATGAGAGAGTCGATTTTACCGTAATCGCCTGTCCGGGCAATTCTGTTTAATTTCAGGAAATTGTCGGTGATTTTTGCGACACTCAGCAGCTCGTCGTTAAGTGTGGAGATCCGGTACTCTTTCTCCCTTGCATAGAGGTATCCGAGTATGAGAACGGCAACAAACAGAAAAACCGCAGAGTAAAAAAACAGAAGATTGTTCCTGAACCTGTTGGCTGAGGTCATGTGGTGGTTGGAATGATGTCAGAATTCTATATAATAACCGTAACCTGTCTTGTTTTTCAGGTATGAGCCATATTCTCCCAGTTTTGATCTGAGCCTTGTAATATTTACGTCAACGGTTCTTTCGGTGACTATTACGTCATTTCCCCAGACTTTCTCAAGAATATTTTCCCTTGAAAAGACTTTTCCCGGGTTATCAAGAAGGAGGCGTAGGATTTCATACTCCTTTTTGGTGAGTTCCACTTTTTCGTCATGGACGATAAGCCTTTTACGGTGTGTGTCGAGTTCAATTTCACCGAATCTGACTATTGCAGCCTGTTTTTTCTTTTCATTACCTGCCCGCTTCAGGACAGCCTTAACCCTGGCGGAAAGTTCATTTATTGAGAAAGGTTTAGGGATATAATCGTCAGCTCCCAGGCTGAAGCCCGTAAGTATATCGTTTTCGCTGTCCTTTGCGGTAAGAAATATTATCGGGGTTTCAATATTCTTTTCTTTCCTTAAAATATCTGCAAATTTAAAACCTGACACATTGCCCATCATTACGTCGAGCAGGATAAGATCAAAATCTTCCAGGCTTCGTTTGAGTGCTTCCTCGGCCGAGTGGGCTATTTCGGTGTTGTAACCTTCATTTATAAGATTGTACTGAAGGATCTCGCACAGATCCTCTTCATCGTCGACAATCAGTATTTTTTTATCTTTCTTCTCCATGCGAAAAAATGTAAGGGAGATTTGTAAACTTATTATCTGAATGAAAATAAATATTTTGCTTCAAATTTACTATAGTTTCAGTTAGATTCTGTTACAATACGGTTACAAAAATCAAACCGGCGTCAGTTGCCGGAAAAAGAAAAGGGGGCGCATTTACGCCCCCTTTTACCGGATTAAACTAATATCACCTGAAGGGAGGAATTAGTTTCACGTTAATGAGCTATTCTGTTATTAATATAACGAATAGGTGAACCTGACCTGGAAGGTGATTCCTGGTTCAAGTTTGGTGAAGAAGGGATCGGTTACGTTAAATGATTTGAATACCGATTCCTTCCTGTCGTTAAGCAGGTTCTCAATTTTCAGTCCCAGCTGTGCCTTTTTATCCTTTCCTAAACTTTTTGCTGCATTGAAATTAAGGCTGTGGAAAGGCATTGAATAGATATCGGGCAGATCGGCTATTCCGACGTATTGGAGTGTCATACCCTGGACGTTGTAGTAAAATCCCGCCTCGAAGCCGTTTGCGAATCCCTTTTCGCCTCCGTTATAGGATAGTCCTGCATTTACAATATACGGAGCCTGTCCGGCCATCACCCTGTATTTGCTTATCGTCTGGCCTGTTCGTGCGTTTTCGACCCTGGAAAGGTATTCGGTTGAACTCAGCTCAATACGCGACCTGGTTATGGAAACATTGCCCGATATACTCAGGTTTCTGAAAGATTTGCCGATAAAGCCGAAGTTCTGTCTTAATTCAAGTTCGGCTCCGAACACTTTACCGTCTCCGACATTTCTTGGCTGGAAAGATCCGGACTGGGTGGCAAATTGTACCACCTCGATAGGATCAATGAAGTTCTTGCAGAATCCGCTCAGGGAAATCATCTGCCCTTCATCCATAAACCATTCCCAGCGGAGGTCGATGTTACTTATAAAGCTGCACCTGAGATTGCCGTCCCAGTATTTTATGCCAAGGTTCCTGTTTTCGTCCATGAACATTCCGCCGACAAAAGTTCTGTTGCTTACCGGGTCGGAGATCTCTGCGAAAGACATCTCCTTGAATGACGGACGTGCAATGGTTTTTGCATATGAGAACCTGAGGTTCTGGCGGTCTTTAATATTGTAAATCAGGTTTAAGGAAGGGAACAGATTTGTCTGATCGAGCACTTTGGCATTATCGAGTATTCTCGAGCCAAGCTGATCCTGTCCGGTATATCTCTGGGTGAAGTGTTCAAGTCTCACCCCGGCAATTGTTTTCAAAGATTTTGTAAGTCCTATTTCAGCGGTAACATAGCCGGCGCTGTTACTGGATGATGCATCAAAGCGGTTCGGGTTGACCGGGACAAAGTTAGCCTCAAAGGTTGTGCCCCTTGTGATTTCGGTTCCATTTAAAGGCCATAGATTCTGCGGGAAGAAAATTTCATCCGGATTACCTGTGAGAGGAACATTACGGACATTGAACGCATATTTTTCTATCTCAAACCTTCTGTTCTTGTATGTATGGCCTCCTCCGAAACCAAACTTTGATTTATTTCCCCGAAAATTAAACTCTTTCGAAATATGCAGTACCCCTGCTATGTTGAACTCAGAGAGTGTTCTCCATATTCTTTCAGGGAAGCCTCCCTCGGTGTTTATCATGAGTGACTGACCATCGGTAACATATCTGAGAAACCTGGTGTCGGGGTCGCTGATTTCTGAAAAAGTGGGGGATAACTTCCAGATAATGTCAATTTTAGATTTGTTGAGTGTAGTACGGCCATCCAGTAAGACGTTTGTAAGAGATCTCTGGTTGTATTCCAGGTTATGCTGCAAACCTGTAAAGTTGCTGCCTTTTTCGGAACCTTCATAATCAAATATACCTGCTTTTGATTCCCCGTTATGAAGGTGCAGAAAGTTGAGCCGGTATTTAGACTTCTGAGTTTTAATGGCAAATCCTGCCAGTGCGCTTATCATTACGCTGCTTACACCGAAATCACCGACCTGGAATTCGCGTACCTCAAGTTCATTTACGTCAGGGTCGGCAGCCATTCCGTAACGGCCGTATTCTGCATTTTTATAGAACTCCGTATTGCTTTTATAGGAGAGTCCGAAATTGTAACCCAGGGTTATTTTTCTGAATGGCATCTGGTTGCCTGCAGTGGCGCTAAAACCGTAATCCATAAAGCTGTTCTGTTTTACTGCAGCCATTACAGGGCTGAAACCCGAAAGTATATCCCTGTAGCGTTGGGATGCTTCTCCTTCAGGATTTCCGATAACTGATGCGAAGAAAGGGATATCGGCGGATGCAGGTATCTTTCTGGTTCCGTCGTCGAATCCGAGCCAGTCGAAACGTCCTCCTTTATAGGTGAGATAATCATTTACAAAATGGAAATCAGGGTTATATCCTGCAGTGAGGGTGAAGTTGATTTTTTTCTGATCGGGAAAATCCCTTGTTGCAATATCTACCACCCCGCCTGTGAAATCGGCAGGGAGCTCTGCGGTGAATGATTTGAAGACCATTATGTTATCTATTACCGAAGTGGGAAACAGATCCATCTGCAGGGTATTGCGGTCGGGGTCAAGGCCGGGAATGTCAACGCCGTTGACAATAGTCCTGGTGTATCTGTCGCCAAGTCCCCTGATATAGATGTATTTTCCGCCTTCTACGGAGACGCCGGTAATTCTTTTCATTGAAGCCGCCGCATCAGAGTCACCGATCTTTTTGAAACTGAGTGCCGAAATACCGTCCACCACGTTCGGGGAATTCATTTTCATGTTAAGCATTGCAATCTCCGTGTTTCTGGTCATGGTGGCGGTGACAACCACTTCCGAAAGGCCAAGGGCGGCTTCTTTAAGCCTCAGGTTGTCGAGAAGTGTCACCTGGCCTGCAACGACCTTAACATCGTTGATAATTACTGTTTCATAAGAAACAAAAGATAGCTTGAGCGAGTAGGTTCCTGCGGGAAGGCTGATGTTGAATTTCCCGTCGAGGTCAGTCATGGCGCCTTTGCCTGTGCCTTCAACCACGACACTTACGCTCATCATGGGTTCTCCGGGTGAGTTGTCAAAAACGGTACCTCTTATTATTCCATTTTGCGCGAGGAGAGAACTGGCTGAAAAGAAGAACAAAAAAGAAAAGTAAAAGACTAATTTTTTCATAATTTCAGGTAATATTAGAATATTTATTAAAAAGGTCCGCAGAGTCCGGTACCCTGCGGGTCTTTGTTTGGTTTTTAAAAGTTTGTTAACTGGTTTGCAACTGCTGCCCACGACCAGCCTGAGAATTTTGTCTTGTCGGCTCCGACTGTTTTTGTATTTGCTGTAACAGCTGTGGCGTGAACATCTGTCCCGTTGAGGAATATTGAACTTAGCGGCGTAGTGGTATTTTCAGGTGCTATCTCCAGGTTATTGAATACAAGAATTCCGTTGGCAAAATTATCCTGGGTAGCTGTGCCGCTGAGAGTAAGGTCGCCTTCACCGGCAGGTGTGTCGTTAACCGGATCGGGATATCCAAAGAAATAAATTTTCTCGAAGAGGCCTCTTGCACCGGCCCTGAAATCACCCAGTTCGGCATTAACTGCTCCTTTGCATGAGCCATTTCTGACTGTATGAGCCGCCATCATGGTGCCTTCCGGTCCGTCTATCTCAAGAGTATGGTCAGTGCCTTCACCGCATATTACGATAAAATTATCGAGAGTACCGGCCCATGCCTGATCTGTGTCAATACCGTCATCAAACGGGTTCCATATAATAACGTTCTTAACGTTGACAGTCCCTCCAAACCACTCAATGCCGTCATCGTCGTTTGCCACAACCTCTACATTTTCAATTACGGTACCGCTTCCCACACCACCGAGCGTAAGACCGTTGATTTCGTTTCCTTCGCCAATGTTTGCACCACCGTGGCGTATGGATATATATTTAATTACACCTGAGTTGTCGTCAGGAACTGAACCTCCGTAGCGTCCGTTAAGATCTGTTACGGGAATACCTTCAATCTGCATTTCGTCGGTGGCAGCGGAGATGGGGGCCTTGCCAAGTATCAGCAAACCTCCCCAGAGACCAGGTACGGTTGGCTGAAGGTTCGGACTGGCGATTTCGCCGGGAAGAATCTGGTCGGCAACAGAAGTGAAGATAACAGGTGATTCGGCTGTTCCTTCTGCCATTAGCTTGCCGCCGCGAGCCACAATAAGGGCAGTTGCATTTGAACCTGTTCCTTCACGGCCTTTTACGATAACACCCGGCTGAATGGTAAGCGTTGCACCATCAAGAACAGCTATTCTTCCTTCAAGTATATATATTGTACCTGTTGTCCATGTAGTGTTTGTGGAAATATTCTGTGTTACCGAAACAGTCGGCCTGCCGGTCACATTAACAACAGCAATTCTCTGCCCTGATTTGTTGTTGTTGTCAGTAATTGTAAGAGTTACCGAACCGGCACCTGTGGTTCTTGCGGCCGTGAATGTTACAACCACGGTTCCCGTAGTGGCATTGGCGGCAGGAGCGGTTTTAATAACTGCAGTGCCGTTAGTTGCTGCAGGGGCGGCTGATTTGTAACCTGCCTCTGAAGTAAAGTTAAATGAGATGTCAATTGTTTTAAGCTGCTGTACTTCGCTTATCGGGGGCTGTGAAATTTCAGGCGCACCTTTCTCAAAGAGAGAAAGTATGGCAGTGGCATCGGCCATCTGTCCTTCTGCATCAGTAACCTTAAGAGTAACCGAACCGGCACCTATTGATGTTCCTGCGGTGAATGTAACAACTATTGTCCCGTCGGCAGCCCCTTTTGTTGCATTGGTTTTAATTGCTGCACTTCCCCCGGTTGCTGTAACGGAAGCTGATGCGAAACCGGCCCCGGCTTTGAACGTAAATGAAAGATCAACAGCTTTTCCTGTTTCAACATTTTCGGATTGCGGCGCCGTAACCTCAGGAGGCCCGAATTTTTCCCTGCACCCGAAGGTCAGAGCCATGGCGCTTAATGCAGTAATAATAAGTAATTTCTTCATAATTTTTGTTTTTGATTTATTTATTGACTTTAAAAATTCAAACCGGTTTTAATTACGGTTCAAAAGTAGACCAGGCTTGTTTCATGCCGGTTAAGAGGATGTTAAGAGACGGTTAAGTGAAAGTTACAGAACGGTTACGGACGACACTCAAAAAAATCGTAAATTTCAGCCTTCTTAATGCTGTTATGGAAAAAGACAGGATATATTTACTGATTATGTGCACTTTTCTGAGTGCACCAATGGCGGGACAGACATATCTCAAGCCATTCTATTCATCCAAAACCCCGGAGACAATTGAATTACTGAGGATAGAGACCAGCCCGCAGTCAACCACATTATACCTTTCAGTGGAAAACAGGATTGCCGGAGGGTACTTCTGCACCGACAGAAGGACTTATTTATATTTACCTGACAAAACGAGGCTAAGGCTTACAAAAGCGTCAGGCATACCATATTGCCCGGAGCTTCATAAATTTCTGAGTGTTGGGGAGAAACTTCAGTATGAACTTGTGTTCCCGCCTCTGCCTGAAAAAACCAAATGGGTTGATGTTGTTGAGGAGTGCGGGGCTAATTGCTATGCCATATACGGAATTGTACTCGATAACGAATTGAATAACAGGCTTGAGAGGCTTTTTTCCGAGGCGGCGGTAAAGACTCCCGGGGAAAATATAACTCTTTTCAGTCAGTTTCTTAAAGAAAACACAAATCCCGGCGTTGACGGGTTGTTATATGTCAATATCATCAATGCGGCTGTTGATGCAGGCAATAAAGTTGAGGCAGCGGTCTGGTACAAGCGACTGGTGTCGTCGGATGTGCCCCGCAGGGATGTTTACATCAGGCTTCTCAACGACAAAGGCATAAAATTCTGAAGGTTCCCGGACAGGGTACCCTCTTCAGGCGAAGAGAATCCGTGTATTTATTCTGATTCATCACCGATATTTGGCTGATAATATAACGCATTGATATATTGTGATATATAATATTAATTAAAAATATATTAAATCGAGATTAAAAAAAGATTAAAAATTTCTTTTAAGTTTCATTTAAGTGATTTATCTTTGCAGGGCAAAAAGAAATCTTTAAATAACTATTTTAATATTAATCATTAACAAAGTAAAAAGGTCTGAAAGATGAAAAACAGAATTTTAACCGGATTTGCAGTTGTAGTAATGACTGCTATGCTTGCAGGTTGCGGAAAAGTGCCCCAGGCACAGGTAGATGAAGCCAATGCTGCCATAGCAGCTGCACAGACAGCTCAGGCAGACGTGTACGTTCCGGCCGATTTTGCAGCTCTTCAGGATTCGATGAGGGCTGTGAATGCCTACATTGAAGGTCAGAAATCAAAACTTTTCAAGAAGTATGGTCCTGCAAAGGAAAATCTGACTAAGGTTGTTGCACTTGCCAAGACAGTTCAGGAAAGCGCAGTTGCAAGAAAAGAAGAGGTAAAGAAGGAAGTTGAAACCCTTATCGAAAGCCTCAAGGGCGTAATTGAAGAGAATACAAAACTTTTCCCGAGGGCTCCGAGGGGTAAGGAAGGCGCTGCTGTTCTTGAGCAGATGAAAACCGAAATGGAAACTGTTTCAGCTGCTTCTGCAGAAGCTCAGAATCTCTATGTTGAAGGCAAATATATGGATGCCCTCAACAAGCTGAAAGCTGCCAAAGAGACTGCCGACAAGATCAACAACGATCTTAAGGAAGCCATTAAAAAGGTTGGCGGCCGTATCTGAGAAGTAAAAAATTGAATTAATTTTGCATTCAAATCCCCGGGTAATCACCCGGGGTTTTTTATAAAATTATGAAACAGGGCAGAGTTGTTGTAAAATTAATAGGAAGAGTGGCGATCATCCTGTCAGTTACTGCCCTTCTTGGCATTGCCGCGGTTATTTTTGTCCCCGATTCGCCTGAGGAAGAAATAAGGGAAGCCATGGCTGCACTTTCGGAAGCATCGTCGAGCAATGCCCCTCTTTATTCACGCAGGCTTTTCCGCGAAGCCAAAGCCGCATACGATTCTGCCATGGCCGCGTGGAGGAGAGAAAACAGAAGATTTATTTATTTTCGCGACTATACCGGCGTCATAGCCTTTGCAAAAGAAGCTGCCGAAAAGGGCCGGCTTGCAGCAACTTCCTCCGTCTCGGGAAGCAGAAACCTCAGGGAAAGAATAGGCAGCCAGATTAAAGAGACAAAAAAAACTGACAGTCAGATCGAAAGGTTTTTTGGGAGGTACCCTCTCCGGGAAGAACTGAGGACACGGCTTGCAAAGGGCAGACTGATGCTGCGTGAGGCAGAGGTGGCTTTTAAAAAGAACCAGTTGCTCGCAGCAAACCGTAAGATTACGGATGCTGAATACCTGCTGGCAGAAGTTTTAAAAAGTGCAATGGAGGAATTAAAATCTTATTTCGGAGCATATCCCATGTGGAAAAAGTGGGCTGAAACCTCCATTGCCGAATCGGCGAAAAACAACTCGGCGCTTATACTGGTGGATAAAATTGCCAGGAAATGCTACCTCTACAACAATGGCAGAATAAAATATGAATTCGATGCAGAACTCGGTAAAAACTGGGTTGGAGATAAAAGAAGAATGGGAGACAAGGCAACCCCTGAGGGAAAATATGTCATCACCCGTAAATACCAGGGAAAAGAGACACAATACCACAAGTCGCTGGCAATAAATTATCCCAATTCCGAAGATGTTGAAAGATTTAAATCGGATATTGCCCGGGGAATCATTCCCAAGGGAACAAAAATCGGCAACGGAATTGAGATACACGGCGGAGGCGGGAGGGGGGCCGACTGGACCGACGGCTGCGTGGCGCTTTCCGACAAGGATATGGATATACTCTTCCCTCTTGTAAAGACCGGAACTCCGGTAACCATTGTAGGTTCACTCAGGAAAATTGAGGATATAATTTCCGCAGAAAATGAATGAAAACCTGAATACAGATCATCCTGATAGTCAGGGCCGCAGCTTTGCAGAGTCAGAGCTCGTGCAGATGATATCAGGTTTTGTGAGGGCTGTCGCCGCCAACAGGGTAGTAAGAAAGACAGTTACATTTACATCCAGAATATTTGCAATCTTATTTTCCGTTATTGCAATTACAGGGTTTTTCCTTTACCTTGTACCTGCACTGCAGGACTCCGGAAGGAAATCATCCTATATTTCTCCGGCATTGAAAAACCATAATTATGTAAAGGATCATAAGCGGGAGATAGCAAAGCTGAACAATGAAATACGAAACCTGTCGGGAAAGTATCAGTCATATACGCCATATTCCTATCTGGTGATAAACACTACCGAAAATAAATTCCGGCTTTACCAGAACCGGAAAATGACCAGAGAAGGCTATTGCAGCTCAGGAAGTTATATCAGGCTTGTTACTCCCGAGGGTTCGAGGGAGTGGATATTTAAAACACCTAAGGGAAGATTTACCATTCAGCAAAAAATAGTTAAACCCCTTTGGGTGAAACCCGACTGGGCATTTATAGAAGAAGGTCTGCCTGTTCCGCCGGCCGACGACGAGTCGAGATACGAATGGGGAGTGCTGGGCGATTATGCCATGAGCCTCGGTGACGGATATCTGATTCACGGGACCCTCTATGAAAGATACATGGGCATGCCGGTCACTCACGGGTGCGTAAGGTTGAATGACGAGGATCTCGAAGTGGTATTTAATTCACTCACGGTAGGATCGAGAGTATATATTTTCTGAAAGCAGATGGAAACAGACAAAAATACCAATATTGAAGAACCGCGTAAACAGGTTTCAGGAAAGAGAGTAATTGCTGCAATTGTCATTGCATTGTTTGCCGGCGGTTATCTGTTTCTTTCACTCCTTGCCCCTTCAACAAAGATAGATTCAATAAAAAATGAGTATGCGTATAAAAAACCTGAAAAGGGTGGTATAAACGATACCCTGCTGACAGATTCTTCATTTATTGCCCTTTACCGGCAGAAAGCCTTCCTGCAGGCCAGAATAACAATGGCGGCAACCGATTCAGCAGCATTATCTCTCGACATGACTGACAGCACTGCAAGAGTTGAAATTAAAGGGGTGACCGTATTTTCATCACGGATGAGCAGTATCAGGATCAGCAGGGTTTTTACCGGATGTGACCAGTACGCAATAACATCGCTGCTTTCCAAACCTTTCACAATAAAAAATTCCATCGCTTCAATTCCGAAGGAGCCGGTTGTCCATAAGGTTGCACCCCGCGACACCTCAGAGTATAAGCCTTATGAAGTACCCGACACTTCAAGGAAGGAATATGTAAACATCATTCTCGAAACAGAAAACGGTTTCAGGCTTTACATTTACCAGGAGACCGGCGGTAACATGCCGGCCCGGATGCACCGCTTTGCATTTGACCTGGCCGACAGGTTAAGAAATGCCGGGTACATTTTAAGGTGCATGTTTACCTTCAGCAGGCCCGACTACAAGCCATACATAAAGATTACTCTCCCCGCAAAGGAAGCCAAGGCAATTTACAGGGCAATACCTGCAAAAGGAGAGTTTGCAGTCCGCATCTGAAAAAAATCCTATCTCCGAAGGCGCTATTCGGAAAAAATAATGTAGGTTTGAAACATATCACTGCAATTGTTTTATTATGGCAAGATTTACCGGCATTATCGGAATAATGGTCATTCTTCTGATTGCATGGCTGTGGTCGAATAACAGAAAAGCCATTAATTACAGAATTGTAATTACCGGTCTGCTCCTGCAAACAGGGCTGGCTGTTTTTATACTTAAAGTGCCTCTCGGTCAGGAGATATTTTACTGGCTGGGCAGGGCAATAAACAAGCTTCTCGATTTTTCGAAGGAGGGGGCTCTTTTTGTTTTCGGCGATCTTACCAAAGTTTCTGATATTTTACCGGAAGGAATAGTGAAGAGCGGAGTATTTCTGTTCATTCTGCTGCCAACAATAATTTTTGTATGCGTCCTGGTGGCCATGGCTTACCATGTGGGTATAATGCAGAGGGTTGTTGCTCTTTTTGCACGTTTCGTACACTGGGCAATGAGGGTTAGCGGCAGCGAGGCTCTTTCAAACGTGGCAAGCGCCTTCGTTGGCCAGGTAGAGGCCCAGATAATGATCAGACCATATCTCTCGGGCATGACCCGTTCCGAGCTGCTTGCTTCGATGACAGGCAGCATGGCCTGTATAGCAGGCGGAGTTATGGCGGTTTATATCTCAATGGGAGTGCCGGCATCGTACCTGCTTGCTGCAAGCCTCATGGCGGCACCCGGTGCACTTGTTATATCAAAGATTGTCTATCCCGAAACAGAAGAGTCGCAGACAAAAGGGACTGTGAAGCTGGAGGTGAAGAAGGAGCATTCCAACATAATGGATGCCATTGCACACGGAGCAAGCGACGGCATGAGGGTCTCAATCAATGTGGTCGCGATGCTGATCGGAGTCATTGCCCTGATTGCACTTATTGATGCGGTACTCGGTTACCTTGGACATTTCCTGGCATGGACGGGTGTATCGCTCAATTCGATAGGAATAGATGTCAACCACCTCAGGCTGAAGGATATTTTCGGAGCCCTGTTTTCCCTTATTGCGGTTGTCATGGGCGTTCCGTCATCCGAATCGCTGCAGGTCGGCTCCCTGATGGGAACAAAAATGGTTATAAATGAATTTGTTGCATATTCCGACCTTTCGCCCCTTATTCAGCAGGGAGCACTGAGCGCAAAGTCGGTTGTGATTGCAAGCTTTGCGCTTTGCGGGTTTGCAAATTTCAGTTCCGTGGCAATACAGATTGGCGGCATAGGAGCGCTTGCTCCCGACAGGAAAGCAGATCTGGCCCGGCTGGGGATTAAAGCCATGCTGTGCGGAACCATGGCTTCCTATATTTCAGCAAGCCTGGCCGGAATACTTATGTAGTTTTGCCGGATGAGATTTTACGACATACATTATCATGCCTTCGACCTGAGCCATCCCAACCTGCTTGCTTTTATCCTCAGGGAAGACCTGATTTCAAAGGGGTCGGTTAAGGATTTCCTCCGAAAGCTCCCTTGCCTGATGAACCTTGCTCCCATAGGCCTCTTCAAAATGTTCCCGGGCAAGATAGCAGCCGGAATCAGGAATTTTATTGAACATGATGCTGCAAGGTTCAGAAACCTGCTCACCATGATGGAAAATCAGATAGAATACCACTTTCTGCTCACCGACTATTACCTGAAGAAAGCCGGTATTCCCGAAATGCCCGACGGAAACAAAATTGACAAGGTGGTGCTCTGTCCTCTGCTGATGGATTTCGGCTATAAGAATCTGAAAAACAGCAACGTTTTTTATGATCTTCCTCCGGCAAAGCCCGTCGCCGGTCAGGTTGCAGACCTTATAAATGCAATCAGGTTTTATTACACCTACGACATGGTGGTTCATCCGGTAAAAGAAGGTCAGCTGATGCTTGTGAAAAGCACCGGTGAAAAAAAGGATAAACTGTTTCTGATATTTCCTTTTCTGGGCATAAATACCAGGAATTATGACCTGCTCGAGATAAAGGCTTTAATCGATAAATATTTTGCCGGTTACGAGAATGACAGGGACCCGGCGGAAAGAAACAAAAAGCTCGAGAAAAAACTTGGCACCGTAAATGCGACTCTGGAGGATCTTATTTTCAGGCTGAAAGAGAAGGAAGATCCCGAATACTATTCTTATATCTTTGCAGGCATAAAGCTTTATCCGCCTCTGGGCTTTGATCCCTGGCCCGAAAATGAACCTGCAGAACTCGACAAGGTGAAGTTCCTTTACAGTGAGTGTGCGAGGAAAAACATCCCGCTTACCATCCACTGCAGTGACGGCGGATTTAAAACCTCACCGGATGCCGTTAAGTTTACCGATCCTGCCAGATGGAAAAAAATTCTGAACAATTCCTCATTCAGGAATCTCAGGATAAATTTTGCCCACATGGGGAACAGGGCAGACAACAGTTCCGAATGGCTGGAAACAATTCAGGCGCTCGCTGCGTCAAATAAGAACGTCTTTACGGATTTTTCCTGTCTTACTCCGGAAGAGAAAGATTATAAGGATGTTGCGGAGACCCTTACGGGTGACGCCGTTAACCATGTACTCTTCGGATCCGATTTTCTGATAAATCTTCTCTGGTCAGGTTCCTACACCGGGTATTTAGGTAATTTTATCAGAACAGGTTTTCTTACACCTGAGCAGAAAACGATAATATGCCACTCAAATCCCGAGCGTTTCCTTTTCGGCGGGCCGGTTAAAATCTCCTGACCTTTTCTTACCGGAGACTGAACAGTATCAGGTTTTCAGCGTCTTTAATAAAAATTCTGTTTTCTGAGATTACCGGGTAGGCATATATTGCGGTTTCCGATACTTTATACCTGGCAGCTTCATTGTAACCTTTTGGAGAGGGTGTCATAAACAGCAGATTCCCTGTAGAAGGCAGGCCTGCCATTACCTGACCGCAATCGACAAGGGTTGCAAAATCGCTGTGGGCTGCCTCATCTGTCCATGCTGATTCACCGTTTGACGCATTGATGCAGTAAATCCTGCGGGTATCGGTGAATCCGTACAGGTAGCCATCCCTCAGAACAGGTGTATTCCATTTGGCGCCTGTTGAGGTGTTATGCCATAACTGGCGCGGAAGGTAATTCTCCCCCTGTTTCTCTACAATAAAGGCTTTGGTGCCGGAACCCTGTCCCGTTACATAAATTTTCTGACCGTCAATTACGGGGCTGACACAGTTATAGAATCTCTGCTGAACGGGAGCTTCAACGCTCCACAGGAGTTTTCCGTCAGCAAGGTCGATGGCAGCAAGGTTCTTTTCGGTTACCAGAATAATATGTTTTTTCCCCGAGACAGTCATCACGGAAGGGGATGAGTATGACGGGCCATCGCCGGGAAGAGTCCATTTTTCCTTTCCCGTACCCAGGTCAAGGGCATAAATGGTACCCTTGTCCCTTGTACCGAGATGCACAATGCATAGTCCGTCGACAATCAGAGGAGATGTACCTGTAAAGAATTGGGGAACAATGTTGCCGGGGTTATCTTTTCTCCACAGGAGTTTCCCTGAGGAAGCATCGAAGCAGCTAAGTATGCCGGCAGCCCCGAGAGTGACAATTTTACCATCTGCAATTGCAGGGGTACTGCGGGGACCGGGATGTGATGCCGAAGGACCTGTGACGGCGGGGGAGGGGTATGCACTTTTCCAGATTTCCTTTCCTGTTGAGGAGTCGAGGCAAAGCACAGTCTCTTCCGCTCCCTGGCGTGTATGGACAAATATCCTGTTGCCCTGAAGAACAGGCGTTGCATCGCCGGTTCCTACGGTAACTTTCCATACCTGTGTCAGATTTGCCGGCCATGAAACGGGTACCCTGAACCCGTCTGCCCTGTTGTCAAGTCTGCTTCCCCTGAACTGGGTCCAGTCCTGCGACCATATTGAAACAGTCGCTGTCATTAAAATTACAGCAACCGAAAAACATGTTTTCATTCTTTTCATCGGTTTAAACTTTACAGGTTAATTAAAGCCAAGATACTAAAAACGGAAATAATAAATCCCTGATTATGATAAGAATTACTGTTAAATTACGATAACCGTCTCCATTCGGGATTTTTGTTTTATTTAGCAACTGTTTTCAGATAAAGATTCACTGTAAGAAACTGACAGATGAACAGAAAAAACATTTTAATAACAGGGGGCACTTCAGGGCTTGGGCTGGAGCTTGCAAAACTATTTACCAAAAGGGGAGATAATGTTAAGGTTACAGGTCGCAACGGCAAATCTGCCTTGTCACGGGAGAGTTTTATTTATGCCGATTTCGCCGATTTATCGGGTGTCAGGGATGCTGCCAATGCCTTAATAACCAATGGCTTTTCGCCTGATGTAATTATTAATAATGCCGGCACGCTTGGTCCTGCTTCATTTACAACTACTAAAGACGGGTTTGAGTATACATGGCAGGTTAATTTCATTTCACACCTTCTGCTGAATGATTTACTGCTTAAGGCATCTGGTAGGGGCGGGGAAAAATTACTGGTGTTTGTCACCTCACCTGTTTTCAAATTGGTAAAGCCTGTATACAGGCTCCCTGAGGAATCGGAATACTCAACATTCAGGGCTTATGCAGAATCAAAATACTTCCTGCTTCTGACAGGTGATTACCTGGCTGCAAAGTATTCTGATAAAAAGCTGAATATTTTGAAATTTAGTCCCGGAGTATTCGGCTCAGGGATATTCCGCATGAGACGACCATTTTTAAGAGCGGTCTATCTGGTTGCAGAGCCATTTATGCCCGGGCCGGGCCGGCCTGCGCACCGGCTGTTGCATCTTATTGATAATAATCTGTATGACAGCAATAAGGTTTTTATGGCCAGGGGCAGGAAGAGTGTTGCCGCTCCTGAGATGAATGAAGAGTCGGAGGATTTTTTATTTTCCCTCGAAAAGGCCGTAAATATCGTGAGGTGAGACTGAGAGCGCCTCGGCTGCCGACCTCATGGTCATTTCCTCTGTTGCATCCACACCCTTTTCCTTTAAAATCCTGATAAGTTCTGAAGGATCTTTTCCCAGTCTGGCCGCCACATCCTTAATTGTCAGTTTTCCGACACCGGCAGGTGCGCCCTGTGGCTGTGAAGTTTTTGAAGAGTTGAAAACAGAAGAAAGCACCTCATAAATTCTGATTGGGGCAATTTTGTTTTCGGCAGCTATCTTTTCAAGGGTAATTGTTGTATCGGATGCAACAATATTACTGTCGTTAAGGACTTTAAGCATTTCAACAGGTGTCACTCCCGGGAAGGTACTTCTCAACTGTGAGAGAGTGAATGTCTCCATGTGTGCGACAGGGGGATTACTGTATGTTTTTTCCCAGCTTGCCTTTACTTTCTCACCGAAATCCATTACGGGACCGAAAGGAACCCATGAACGCAAAGTCCCGATGAAAAAGACCACAGTCATGAGTGTGGCTGCCGCAAGTTCCCATTTCCTGTTGAGGCCGGTCTTTATTTTGCTTTTTATGTAGGTAAGGAAAGCCTTCCAGTTCACAAAAAACAGGTGAATGACAAAAAGAATAAAAAACAGGTACGAAAAGATTGTATGCATTGCCTGCCATTCAGCCTTTGTAAACAGCATAAGCTGCCAGTTGGTCCAGTTAGCCACACGCCCTGCAGGTGCGATATAGAGAATTATTCCGGACCATGACATTATTATTGTTGAGAAGAGTAATGAAAAGCTGGTAAAGCTTCTGAGGTTAAATCTGTCTTTGCGCATTTTGAAGAATTTTTGCAAAAATATACAAACGGATGCAGGTCTGAGTGACTTAAGTCACACTATGTCTTTTGAAGCAAATTAACCCCAAGGCCGCTTCTGTTCTGAGGCAGGGTAACCTTTCCTCCGGTAATTTTCAGTCCGTCGAAGAGATCGTTGCTTATAAGGAGGTTTCCGTCGAGATCGCACCAGTCGGCCAGAGGACTTAGGTGTGCTGCAGCAGTGACAGCGCAGGAAGTCTCGGTCATGCAGCCGATCATAGTTTTTAATCCGAGTTTTTTTGCGGTCTTCAGCATAATAAAAGCCTCTCTGATGCCGCCGCATTTCATCAGCTTGACGTTTATTCCGCTATATACGTCTTTATACTTTACAAGGTCGGCCAGATTCTTCACAGCTTCATCCCCAATAACCGGGATAGGGCTTCTTTCCCTGAGCCAGGCGGTTTCCTCAATAAGTTCTTTGGGGAGAGGTTGTTCGAGAAATATCACTCCTTTCTCATGAAGCCAGTGCGCCATTTCCAGAGAATATGATTTATCCTTCCATCCCTGGTTTACGTCGGCGCAAAGAGGCTTATCTGTGACAGACCTGATCACTTCTATCATTTCCCTGTCGTTATTCCTGCCAAGTTTGACCTTCAGAATCTTGTATGGTTCCGCTTCGGAAACCTTTTGCCGCACAACATCGGGATTGTCTATACCTATCGTAAAGCTGGTGTAAGGGGTCTCATCGGGGTTTAGTCCGTATATCCGGTAAACCGGCAACCCTGAAATCTTGCCGGCCAGGTCGTGAAGGGCAATATCCACAGCGGCTTTTGCGGCATAGTTTCCGGGCCTGTGATTATCAACATATTCAAGAATGTCATCAATAAGCAGAGGGTCTTTAAACTGTGAAAGTTCCAGTGATGAAAGAAAGGAAGAAGCTGTATCGTGGTTTTCACCCAGGTAGGGAGGCATACTGGCTTCCCCGTAACCTGTAAATTCCCCGTACTCAAGTGAAGTAATTATAACAGGAGTGGTTTTTCGTGAGCCTGAGGCAAGAGTGAACTGATGCCGGAGTTCAAGAGTGTGTAGTCTGAAACTTAGTTTAATTCCTTCCCCGGCTGTAGTTGATTTTAATATCATAATCCCATTTGTCGAAATAGAGATTACCTCCTGTCCATTCCACTTCTCCGCGCTGGAAATCAAAAGGTTCACTCCTGATGAATTTTTTTGGAGGAAAGAGTTCTCCTGAGATACCGTCGTTGACAATCATTCTGTAAGAGTCAATCCCTGTTATATAGAACTCCTTTAATCTGGTATCGTCTGAATACTGGAGGCCGTATGAGATATCGACCGGTACCCATCCGACACCTTCGAACCAAACCTCGCACCAGTCGTGCAGGTTTTCGGCCTGTGGCGGCACCATCCATCCGCTTTGCCATTTAACCGGAATGCCTTTATAGCGAAGCATCGACATTAGCAGGAATGTCTGCATGCCGCAGTCGCCTCTCATATTTTTAAGAGTGTAGGAAGGGATATCGGGTATTATTGAATATTCCAGAGCTGTGGCCCATGGAATATTATCGGAGAACCAGTAATAGAATTTTTTGAGAATTTTATAAGGGTCAGTCTCGTTGCCGGCCAGGCTGTCGGCAATCTGTCTCACACCTTCGTTGAAATTTATATGCGGGGGTTCTTCCCTTGTGTATCTTTTATAAATATCTGAGTTTTTGTTATATGGAAGTATTTTGAGTGTGGCCGGGTCGAAATACTGTCCATAAGAGGTGTAAGAAAAGGCTGTCTTAAAAACTGTTGGCTCACCTTTCCTGGCTTTTTCCTCCATGTAAATTGAACGGTGCGTTGCCGAATCAGGAGCAAGAAGAAAATTATCCTCGTTTGAAATTCCCAGAAGATAAACCTCAGAGTGGCGCTGATTATTCTCTTTCGGGAAAGGGAGCCAGCACCTGATAATTTCTCCGGGAGGCACGACGTCGGGTTTGACGGTAATGGTATAGGCAATTTCAACATTTACCGGCAGGACGGGGACTGACGAAACTCCTGCTTTACTGATAACCGAGGCCGTGTGGTTCTTGCGGAATAAAATTCTGGGATCGTTTGCCTGTGCAGAATCGCGCTCACTTCTGTTGAGGTGGAAGGATTTTAAAAGAAGCAGATTAGACAGAGCCCTGTTAAAATACATTTTCGTTCCGTTAATAACACGGTATTCAAGCCATCCTTTGTTCTCCCACTCCTTTTTGTCTGAGGGAGAGAAAGAAATGTTTCTTGCTGACAGGGCAGAATCAATCTCCGCTTCAGTGAGACTGAATTCCAACGAAGTTCTGTATTCCATCTCCATGAGCGAGTCAGCCGCGGATAGATTTGACTTATTATTCTTCGGGCTTTTGTTGCCGCATTCCGTTGAAAGAATTAATATGAGTATCAGCGCGAACGGATAGTATTTCATTATTCTGGCAGTTAGGATAAAAAATGAAATTATTATCTTTATGGGTGAACTTAAATATCCATTTATTGTTTAAAGGAATAAATATAACTGATTCATATATAAATTTAATATTTTAAGTCATGAAAAAGAATGTTGGCAGTATTGATAAGGTTATCAGATTCCTGGTTGCAGCATTGATAGCTGTGCTGTTTTTTACCAAGGTAATAACCGGAACAATAGGCATTATTTTGCTTGTTTTTGCGGGAATACTTGTTCTCACGGCGCTTATGGGTTTTTGCGGATTGTACTCTCTTTTCGGGATAAGTACCTGCAAGGTACAGGAAAAGAAATAAACAATAATTTTTCTTTTGTCGTTACTCCGGAAGTTTCTGTGAAATTTCCGGAGTTTTTGTTTCTGAACTGCCGGTTGCCTTGCTGCCTATCAGATCGGCGGCTTCAGATTCGCTGTCTTCGGCGATATCTATGATAACCACTTCACCCACATGCCATCTTCTGGACGCTTTTCTTACCAACGATTTTCGCACAACCCATACCTGCGGTGACACATTTTTTCTGCAAAGTTGCTCCAGGGCGTTGTTCCAGCCTTTGCCGTTAAGCTCCAGTGGTCCTATTTCATCAATGAAGATTACATCAGATTCTTCCGCTGCTGTTCCGAGTATTTCTTCGCCTTTTTTTATCGCTTCAGGGTTAAAATAATAATGGCCATGGCGGATAGCATTCTCATCAGGGTTTATAGAGCAGATCTGTAAGGTGAAACCGTTTGAAAGGTTCACCAGATTGAAACCGGTTCTTTCATCGTTTTCATTTATTGCCGTTGCCAGGAAGCCACCCGTTTTTATTCCTTTCTCCCTGAGCAGACCTGCAACTTTACCGGCGAATGTTGTTTTTCCCTGATGGACTTCACCCGTAATAATAAACACAGATGGCCTCTTTTCAAGCTCCTTTTCAAAAGTGTCATAAAGCACAAGGGCATGGCTGAATGCGGAGTTGAGCGATTTCCTTCCCATGGCATTACCATTTCCGCCTCTGGGATTGAGAGCCGAAACGAGGTATGGAAGGGCAGAGAAGGAGAGGCTTAGTGACTGGTAAAGGGAAGAGAACCCCTGGTTGTATAAAACCGATTTTATTACAGGGTTTTTGAGTTCGGTGCTTACAGCAGTGAAGCCGGTAATCATTGCCACGGCTCTTGCGTTCATTTTCAGACCTGTGACAAGTCCTTCAGCAGTAAAGAATACACCTTGCGAAACCCAGTCCCACAGGAAAGCGGCTGAAAAAGTAATTAGAATGAAGGTGATCCAGAAACCAGGTTTTTTAAGTCTTTTCATTGACCCGGGATATCTTATGATACAGAAAGTTATAAAAGACAATGCTGCAGCGATGCCCGGGATAAGAAGGTTGAAATTCAGCAGGCCGAGAATTGCAACCATTATTGCGATGTTTAGTGCCAGAAATAACAGGGAGTACTTCTCATTTTCATCATTCCGGAGCAGGTTTCTGTTGCTTCCGAGGCTTATTATATCAGGTGAGGTTCTGTTTTGATAAATGCCGGATTGCCTCCTGCCGGTACGGTAGCCGAGAATGGCGCCTGCGATGCCTGCAAGAATATAAATTGAAGTAATCAGGAGTATCAGGTTAGCTGCACTAATATGTTCCAGTCCTGTCTGTTTTACCGCATATTTATAAAGTGCTTCAATAATTCTTACCAGGTCGAGTCCGTAGAGAATTATCAGGCTTATTATTTTTTGCAGAAGTGTGCTGAGAACTGCCAGCCCTCCTCCGATGATGTAGGCGATAAGGTTTCTTCCGAGCAGTCTGACAGATATTTCCATCAGCAGTGCTTCGGTAAAGATTCCGATCATCGGGCCGAGGATTATGGCTGAGGGGGAGATGGATTTCATCAGAGCGCAGATGAGGCCTGCACGCCATAAGAGGCCCTTCACCTTCCACAGGTGCTGGAAAGCGATCATTATCCAGACCCCGATAAATGCAAGAACAGCTCCCGAGAGGGGTATTTTGAGATTATGGAGGAAACTTCCCAGTATGATCTCGAACGATGCCCAGATGCTGCCTGCCACTGATGCCTGCAGCCATACCTGACGAAGTGATCCTGAAGAAAATATCTTCATAAGTGCATTTTATCCGGCTGTAAAAATATTCTGCCGGATTATAATCTGCAAAAATAGAGTAATAACATTACGGCCCGATATGATGAATGTCATTTCAGGAAGAGAGAGCGACCGTATAATATTTTTCAGAATGAGTGCTGTTCGTGCCGGTGATGATGTTCATGATGCTGGCAGCTTTCTCCGCTGTCTGACAGTTTACCGTCCAGGTATTGAACAATCAGTTCATCGGGATTTCCCTGGCAGCCTCTGATGACTTTTATACCGTTTGCCTGCAGGGTATTTATTGCCCCGTTTCCGATACCTCCTGCAAGCATTACCGTCACTCCCCCGGTGGCGAGGGTTGAAGCAATTCCGCTTTTACAGCCGCAGCCGTTGCCTGAGGAGATTTTCTTTGAGGATAATACTTTATTGTTTTCGGTCTCGTAAATTTTGAAAAAATCACAATGGCCGAAATGTTCATCAAGTTGATTATCACTTGTTACAGGTACAGCAATTTTCATGATTATTGTTTTTTTGTGGTTATAATGAATTTGGGATTATTTGCTATGGTTTTTTTAACAAGGCACAGGTCGGCTGCGTTAATGACAGCATCGCTGTATTTGTCGGGGAAATCGGGCGGGAGGATTATTTCAAGCTTAAAAGCTGACGGTAATCTTTTTTCGCTGTCGACCTCCATGGACTGGATAATTTTTATTCCGTCGGAAGGGATGTTTCTGCGATCGCAGAATGATTTTACGTATATGCCGGCGCAGGTTCCTATTGATGCAAGGAACAGATCGAAAGGTGCAGGTGCGGTGTTTGTGCCCCCGTTATCGAGAGGCTGGTCCGTTCTGATGTTGTGTCCGTTCAGGTGTGCGGTTATTACTTTACCGCCGTCAAAAGTTATTTCAATCATATCATTTAATTTTTAGTTGATTTTTATTAATTCATTGATATTATATGAGTTGCAGTTATCACACCTGGTGTGATTCTCAATTCCTTTTATAAGCTTGTAACATTTTCTGCATCTGTACCATTCATCAGTAAGATTGTAATCTCCTCCGTCAAATACAATTGTCTTTCCTTCAACAAATGAACCAGCTATTTGTTTCAGGGCTTTGTTGTAGAGCCGGGTGAAGGTGGGTCTTGATATTCCCATTTCCCGGGCCGCATCTTCCTGCTGCATATCAAGATAATTGATCATTCTGATGCTTTCGTATTCCTCAAAGCTTAGAGTAACATAACCATTTTTGCAGCCTGGTAAGCCGAATGGTCTGAAACCCTTCATCAGCGGAGGGTTGCAGATTTTACGCTTCTTTCTGGGCCTGGGCATTCTTTTTGTGTCTGTATAGGTTTTTAATGTCAGGATATATAAGGAATACGAAGAAAAGAAAAGATATCAATAAAAGAATTTTACCAATGATGCAGAATGGTCCGCAGTAGAAATCATCACCTGATCCGAAAAGACAGGCTGAGCAACCCAGTAAGGCAAGGATTATATAATCTGCGAACAGGATAAGAGGAAGAATTATAAAAATTTTTACAATAAGGGGTTTCATTCTTTTTTTTTGCAAAGATAATGAACGTACGTTCAAAAAGCAAAAAAAAGTGTCTCAAAATTCAAACAACTGTTATGTAGTTGTAGTTTTCTGAGACACTTTCAGTTAATGTCCCCTTGTGGATTATTTGTTAAGAATTTTCTTCAGTACAGTTTCCTTAGGGATAGGTTTGGTGCAGAAGAACCAGTCGTAGCATTTCATATCCTCCTTGCCTTCCATACGGTCTTTAGCTGCGCCGCAGGACCCTGCAGGAGGTACAATCACATCATCGCCCGGTCTCCAGTCGGCCGGAAGAGCCACCGAGAAGGCGTCGGCGGTTTGTAGTCCGATGAGTACCCTGTAAAGTTCATCAAAGTTACGGCCCAGGCTGAGCGGGTAATAGATTATTGTTCTGATAATACCCTTGGGATCGATAAAAAAGACTGCTCTGACTGCTTTGGTGGAGCTCTCTCCGGGCTGTAACATTCCGTAAAGTTTTGCCACCTCCATGGTAATATCTTCGATCAGGGGGAAAGTCACCTCGACGTTTTTCATTCCCTTATATTCGATTTTTTCCTTGATGGTACGCAGCCATGCAATATGGCTGTAGAGTCCGTCAACAGATAGTCCGACAAGTTTACAGTTTGCCTCATTGAATTGTTTTTCCATTGTGGCAAAAGTCATGAACTCTGAAGTACAGACAGGAGTGAAGTCGGCAGGATGGCTGAAGAGAATTACCCAGCTTCCTTTGTAGTCGTTGGGGAAATTGATTTCGCCCTGGGTTGTGATTGCCTTAAATTCCGGGGCTTTGTCGCCTATTCGCGGCATCGGGAAAGCATGTTCATCGCACATAGTTGTATGTTTTAAGATTAATGATTAAGAAATTTGGTTATTTTCTTCTTGCGAGCATAAGTTCAAGGTCTTCCCTGAGGGCCATAAGGTCTTCCTCATGTTCCACCTCATCGGTAATAATCTGAACAATGATGTCGTAGGTAACAGGGTCTTTTTCCCTTGTAATATCAAGCAGAGCGTTATATGTTCTTATTGCGCATTGTTCTCCTTTGATGTTTTGTTCCAGGATTTCCTCCACATAAGGATCAACCGGGGCATCGTATCCGCAGTTTGTCATTTTCATCCAATCTTCGGGGGTAAGCAGAGGGGTCCCGCCCAGTTGGATGATACGGTCGACGAGCAGTTGTGCATGAGTAAGTTCCTCAGTGGCGTGGAGGTTAAGTTCGGACATAACGGCGTCCTTCATGGGGCCTTTAACGACCTTTGCGCCTATCCAGTACTGGTAGTAGGCCAGCCATTCATCGGCCAGGGCTTTGTTAAGAAGGTTGATAAGTTCATCAACATTCATTTTTACGATTGATCTTCCGATTTCTGCCATAGTTTAATTATTTTAAGTTTGAATTTTCGGTTTTGTCAATAATGCTGAATAAGTTATCTTCTGCATTCCGGTTATTAACAGTATATCAGATTTGTTTTGTTTGTTTTGTTTTTTCCGGAGTCTTTGACTTTTCTGCGTGTCCGGTGACCATTAGGGTTATATTTTCTATATTAAATCCGGGAATTTGTTTTTTAATGAAGTAGTTTTTAAGGATTCTGTCGAGTTCTTTATCTTCGAAATCTTCGAGTTTATCGGTATCTCTGAAGTAGAGGTGGTGGTGGTTTCCCTGCACGGGATCGAACCGGATTTCCTCGCTGCCGGTGGCGACCTGTTTTATTATACCTTTTTCTTTGAAGAGTTTTAGGGTGTTATAGATAGTTGCCAGAGAAATATTCGGGTATCTGGCTCTCATGAATTTCATCAGGATATCGTATGACGGGTGTTCGTCGAGGCTGAAGAGGGCTTCGAGTATCAGGGTTCTTTGGGGCGTGACTTTAAGTCCGTGATCCATAAGTATTTTAGGGGCTGTAAGATCGGCCATGGTGATTATGTTTTTCAGATTAGGTAATAACAAAGATAGGAAGTTTTTTAGAAAAATTATTCTTTAAGAAATATTTTCAGGTGATAAAAATTATCAGATGATAAAAATTATCAGATGATAAAAAATACTAAATAGTAAAATATATTAAATGATAAAATTTATCAGATAATAAAAATTATCAAATAATAAAAATTATCAAATAATAAAAATTCTAAACCGGAAAATAAAAACCCTGCTGTAAATCCCTGAACCCT
>ERZ795052.1731-NODE-1731-length-28523-cov-6.283301_pt1 | contig 28523 bp, 27 predicted proteins | sample MGYA00375136_ERZ795052 | MGnify/ENA primary metagenome ERZ795052 (study PRJEB30181, sample SAMN05720156) | activated sludge metagenome | isolation source: Anaerobic digester | place: Japan | collected 2015-05-26 ... | reverse complement strand
GCCGTGCGCGAGCGCGGCATAAATCTTCTGACCTCAAACAACGATATTTTCTCTGCCATAAAAAACATGGTAACAAATACTCTTTAATTATTAAACTTTGCGTAAAACATCCGGTCGCAGCGTTTACTTCCGCCGAGCGGAAAAGAGCGGGAAATGAAATTTTATTATGACCTTCATATCCACAGCGGGCTATCGCCTTGCTCCGACAAGGATATGACGCCCGCCAATATCGCCATCGCCGCCGGCCTTAGCGGGCTGGATTTTTTTGCGGTGTCCGACCACAATTCTGTTAAAAACTCCAAGGTTGCCTCAATATGCGGAGAGCGCGAGGGCGTTGTCGCCGTTCCCGCCCTCGAGCTTCAAACCGCCGAGGATATTCACATGCTCTGCCTATTTGCCGAGCTTTCGGGTTTGTTTGAATTTTACGGCAAGTTAAGTTTTCAAAGCATAAGAAACCGCCCCAAAATCTTCGGACAACAATTCATTTACGACGAGTTCAACAACATAGTGGACGAGGAAGAAAATTTGTTGATAGGCTCGGCCGACGTCTCGGCTTCGGAGGCCTTTAGCCTCGCATTTTCCTTGGGCGGGATTGCCCTCCCCGCCCACATCGACCGCCCGTCCAACGGCATGGAGGCCATTTTGGGCGCCGTGCCCGAGGAGTATTCCGTTGTCGAAATCTCCGCTCGCGCCACGCCCGAATTTATCAAGCGCTACTACGACAGGCTGGCGCTATATAATTCCGACGCCCACTATCTTGCCGCAATCGGCTCGGCGGGGGGCTCCGTCGACCTTGCCGAACGCTCGGCGGAGGCTTTGCTAAACAAACTCCGAGCCGCCTTGAAAAGATAGTTTAGACTAAGTAAAAATTTGTCAGACAAAATCTTATAAGTGGGTGGGGATTATGTTAAAACCCCGTCTAAAAGAGTAGTCTTTTGTTTTTTTTTGTGGTATTATAGGTAAGGAAAATTTGAAAAACTCCTTTTTTTCATAATTTTCTTTAGGGGAACATCGGTTTTTTCGCGCGTATACACACGCGCGCGAAAACACTTTTCGCCTCTACGGAGAGAAATTGCGCGAGCTTGCTTTGCACATACTGGATATAGCCGAAAATTCAATCGCGGCGTCGGCCTCGCTCGTCGAGATAGAGGTCGCTACCGACGAAAAGGTTTTGACGATAACCGTTACCGACAACGGCAAGGGAATGGACGAGGAGATGCAAAAGCGCGTCGCCGAGCCGTGGGCAACTACGCGCAAGACCCGCAATATAGGGCTGGGGCTTCCGTTTTGGAAGCTGGCGGCCGAGATGGCGGGCGGCGCGTTTTCCATTCGCTCCAAGTTGGGCGAGGGCACGCGGGTGAAAGCATCGTTTTTGGTGGACTGCGTCGACCGTGCGCCTATGGGCGACCTTGCCGCGACGATTGCGGCATTGATGGCGGCCGAGAACACCGACTTCGTGCTCCGATACAGCCGCAAGGGCGAGGGCTTCGTCTTTGACACTAGAGAGCTCAAAGCGGCGGGAATCGACGTTACCCGCCCCGCAGCAATCAAGCTTATCCGCGATATGATTCGTGAAAATATAATTATTACCGACGGAGGAACAGTTTTATGAAAACGATAGCCGATATCATGGCGATCAAGGAAAAAATGCAGCGCGAGATCATTTTAAGGGATAATCTTTCCGAGAATGAGACGCGCTTAGTCGTCGGCATGGCGACCTGCGGCATCTCGGCCGGCGCGCGCGCCGTCTTCAACGCGCTTGTCGACGAAATCGCAGTGAGGAACCTAAAGGGCGTCAAAGTCACGCGTTCGGGGTGCCTCGGGATGTGTAAGCTGGAGCCCATCGTCGAGGTCTACGTGCCCGGCCAGGAGAAAATTACTTACATCCGCGTCGACGCCGAAAAAGCCAAGAAAATTATTGCGAGCCACATAGTCAACGGAAATGTGGTCGAAGAATACATGATTACCAACGAATAAGGAGGAAGCAAGTATGTTCAGGAGCCACATTCTTGTTTGCGGCGGCACGGGATGCCATTCCAATGACTCGGCGGCTATCCGCGAAAAATTCGAAGCGGCTTTAAAAGCGAGGAAGCTCGACAAAGACGTTCAGGTCGTGACTACGGGCTGCTTCGGCCTTTGCGCGGCAGGACCTGTCGTCGTGGTCTATCCCGAGGGCGCGTTTTACAGCGGTATGACCGTTGACGACGTCGAGACCGTCGTTGACGAGCACATCGTGAAAGGCAGGCTGGTGGAAAGGCTTTTATATAAAGAAAAGGCCTCTCACGCCGCAATCAAAGCGCTTTCCGACACCAACTTCATTAAAAAGCAAACGCGCGTGGTCTTAAGAAACTGCGGTGTTATAAATCCCGAAAACATCGACGAATACATAGCCTACGACGGTTATCAGGCGCTCATCAAGGTGCTGACCGAGATGCAGCCGCAGGAAGTTGTCGACATCGTTAAGAAGTCGGGGCTTCGCGGCCGCGGCGGCGGCGGTTTCCCGACCGGCCTCAAGTGGCAATTCACCAAAGACGCGCCCGGCGACGTCAAATACGTCTGCGTCAACGCCGACGAGGGCGACCCCGGAGCGTTCATGGATCGCTCGGTCTTGGAAGGCGACCCCCACGCCCTTTTGGAGGCGATGGTCATAGCCGGCTTCGCCATCGGCGCCCACCAAGGCTACATCTACGTCCGCGCCGAATACCCGATAGCCGTTCAACGCTGCAAGATAGCGATGGAGCAAGCTAAGGAATACGGACTCTTGGGCAAGAACATTCTCGGCACCGGCTTTGATTTCGACATCGAAATCCGCCTTGGCGCCGGCGCATTCGTCTGCGGCGAGGAAACCGCGCTCATGACCTCGATAGAGGGCAACCGCGGCGAACCCAGAAACCGCCCGCCCTTCCCCGCCGTCAAAGGCCTGTTCGGCAAGCCGACGCTTCTCAACAACGTCGAGACCTACGTCAACATTCCTCAAATTATACTGAAGGGGCCGCAATGGTTCACTTCGATGGGCACCGAGAAGTCCAAGGGCACCAAAGTGTTCGCGCTGGGCGGCAAAATCAACAATACCGGCCTCGTCGAAATCCCGATGGGCACCACGCTCCGCGAGGTCATCGAGGATATCGGCGGCGGCATACCCAACGGCAAGAAGTTCAAGGCGGCCCAAACGGGCGGGCCTTCGGGCGGCTGCATTCCCGCTTCGGAATACGACATTCCCATCGACTATGACAATCTTATCAGCATAGGCTCGATGATGGGTTCGGGCGGCATGATCGTCATGGACGAGGACAACTGCATGGTCGACATCGCCCGCTTCTTCCTCGATTTCACCGTCGACGAGTCCTGCGGCAAGTGCACGCCTTGCAGAGTGGGCACCAAGCGCCTGCTCGAAATGCTGACGCGCGTCATCGAAGGCAAAGCCGAGCTTGAAGACCTCGACAAAATGGAAGAGCTCTGCTACTATATCAAGAACAACGCGCTCTGCGGCCTCGGCCAAACGGCGCCCAACCCCGTGCTCTCCACCATGCGCTACTTCAGAGACGAATACGAGGCGCACATTAAGGAAAAGCGTTGCCCCGCCGGCGTTTGCAAAGCGCTCCTCTCCTACTTCATCACCGAAGCCTGCAAGGGTTGCACGGTTTGCGCCAAGAAATGCCCGGTCGGCGCCATCACGGGCGTCGTCAAGGGCCAGCACGTTATCGACCAGTCCAAATGCATTAAATGCGGCGTCTGTATGGACAACTGCAAGTTTGCCGCCATCATAAAAAAGTAAGCGGGAGGCCACGACAATGGAAAAAATGGTAAATTTAAAAATTAATAATATAGCGGTGACGGTCCCCGCGGGCACCACCATTCTGGAAGCCGCCAAGACCGCCGGCATAAAAATTCCGACCCTGTGCTACCTGAAAGACATCAACCCGCTGGGCGCCTGCCGCGTTTGCGTCGTCGAGGTCAAGGGCGCGCGCTCGCTGGTTGCGTCCTGCGTCTATCCCGTCGCCGAGGGCATGGAAGTCACCACCAACAGCAAGAAGGTGACCGACAGCAGAAAGACGACTCTCGAGCTCATGCTCTCCGACCACAAGCAGGAATGCCTGTCCTGCGCCAGAAACCTCTCCTGCGAGCTTCAGGCGCTTTCGCTTGAGTATAACTGCGACTCGAACAAATTCAAGGGCGAGACCGTTGAGTATCCTCTTGACTGCACCACGCCCTACCTTGTGCGCGACAACAACAAGTGCATTCTTTGCCGCCGTTGCGTCGCCGCCTGCCATAAATACCAGTCGGTCGGCGTCATCGGCGCCAACGCCAGAGGTTTTGACACCCACGTCGGCTGCGCTTTCGAGCGTGACCTAATCGACGTCCCCTGCGTCGGCTGCGGCCAGTGCATCAACGTCTGCCCGACGGGCGCGCTCCACGAGCGTGAGGAAATCGACGACGTCGTCGAGGCTTTGAACGATAAGACCAAATACGTCGTCGTCGGCACCGCTCCCTCGGTCCGTATCGGACTGGGCGAGGAATTCGGCATGCCCATCGGCTCCAATGTCGAAGGCAAGATGGTCGCCGCGCTGCGCCGTCTCGGCTTCAAGGGCGTGTTCGACGTCAACTTCACCGCCGACCTCACCATCATGGAGGAAGGCTTCGAGTTTATCGGCCGCATCCAAAATGGCGGCAAGCTGCCCATGATAACCAGCTGCTCGCCTGCATGGATTAAGTTTATCGAGCACAACTATCCCGAATATCTCGAAAACCTCTCCACCTGCAAATCGCCTCAGCAGATGTTCGGCGCCATCTCCAAGACTTACTACGCGCAAAAGCTCGGCATCGACCCCAAGGATATGTATGTCGTTTCCATCATGCCCTGCACCGCCAAGAAGTTCGAGAAAGGCAGAGCCGACCAGTCGGCGTCGGGCTATCCCGACATCGACGCCGCGCTGACGACGCGCGAGCTCGCCAAGATGATAAAGCGCGCCGGCATCCTCTTTAACGAGCTTCCCGACGAAGAGTTTGACACGCCGTTCGGCATAAGCTCGAGCGCGGGACTTTTGTTCGGCGCGACGGGCGGCGTCATGGAAGCCGCGCTCCGCACCGTGGTGGCCGTTTTGGAAGGCAAAGAGCCCGAGAACATCGACTTTGTCGAGGTCAGAGGCACCAAGAACATCAAGGAAGCCACCTATAAAGTGGCGGGCATAGACGTCAAGGTCGCGGTGGCCTCGGGGCTTGCCAACGCCCGTGAGATCATGGAAAAAATCAAGTCGGGCGAGTGCGACTATCACTTCATCGAGATAATGAGCTGCCCGGGCGGCTGCGTCAACGGCGGCGGCCAACCCATCAAGGACGCCTACACCAGAAACAATATGAACGTTCCCGCTATCCGCGCCGCCAGCATCTACGCCGCCGACAAGGACAAGGCTCTCCGGAAATCGCACGAGAACCCCGCGATTAAGGAAATCTACAAAGAGTTCTTGGGCGAGCCCAACTCCCACAAGGCGCACGAAGTGCTGCACACCACCTATACTCCGAGAAATAAATATTAATCTCATCGGATTATAAGAAAAACAAAAAGCCGTCAAATGACGGCTTTTTTAGTTGCATTTTAAGTTTTTTTTAAACCTATAACGGCAGCTGTAATACGGTTAATCGGAATAAAACCTTATATGACCGGTGGGATAAAAAGCGTTGTTATTGAGCGGAAGGTGCGTCGGGCAGAGCGGCGGACAAAGGCGCGTCGGGCGCGGGCATATCGGGCGCGGCCGCGGCGCATTCGGCGTTATTTTGGCCGTTATAGTATTGCGTGCCCCCGCCGTCCAAAAAGCCGGACGCGCACTCCTTCCGGTAGAGGAGTTTTAAAAGCATGGGCGTCAAAAACGAGGTCGTAAGAATCAATATGACGACGAAGGGCACTATCGAGCTGCTTATCATGTTGTTTTCCAAGCCCTTTTGGGTGCAGACCAAAATCACCTCGGCGCGCACCATCATTCCTATGCCGATAGCAACCGAGTCGCGGGTGTTGAATTTCATAATCGCGGCGCCTACGCCGCAGCCGATAAATTTGCCCGCTATGCCCGCGAGAACAAACAATACTCCGAATAGGGCGGATGAAGCGCTAATGCCCGAAAAGGATGTGTTGATGCCGATTCCGGCAAAAAAGACGGGCGTGAAAATCATATAGCCGGCAATCTCCACTTTGCGGTCGATATAGGGTGCGGAATGCGAGCCCGTCAGCATAAGGCCGGCAAGATAGGCGCCGGTAATGTCGGCGACGCCGAACCACTTTTCGGCGGCGTAGGAATAGAAAAAGCAGAGCGCAAGCCCGAATATCGGCACACGGCGGTGGTTAGGCCATTTTTTGTCCATCCAAATGAAGAGGTAATGCGCGCCTATGCCGACGGCGATTGCGGCCGCAAAAAAGCCCGCCGTCTTGCCCAGCGTAATGAGCCCCTCAACGGCGCCGCGCGTCGAGTCCTTCATGCCGATTATGAGCGAAAGAAGGACTATGCCGATTATGTCGTCGATTATGGCCGCCGAAACTATGGCGACGCCCACCTTAGAGTTGAGCTTGCCCATCTCCTTTAAAGCGGCAACGGTAATGCTGACCGAGGTCGCAGTCAATATGACGCCGTAAAATAAGTTGGACAAAACCGTTTTATAGGACCAATCGGAAAATCCGCCGTTGAACGCCGATGCCACGATAAAGCCGAGGCCTAAGGGAACGACGACTCCGAGCGCGGTTATGACGGTCGCCGCCGCGCCGTTTCTTTTGATATCCCGAAGGTCGGTTTCGATGCCCGCCGAGAACATAATCAAAATAGCGCCGATTTCGCCGATAAAGGAAAGCCCTTCGCGGCTGCCGTCGGTCAGCACCGTTTGGCCGGGGATGTATTTGATGACTCCCACTATTATGCCGGCGAGGAGCATTGCGACAACCTGCGGAATTCCGATTTTTCTAAACAAAATGCCGATAAACTTTGATAAAAACAGTATCAACGCCAGCGGCAGTAATATCGAATAGAGCATAACCTTACCTTGCCCAATATCTATAAGTATTTTTTTTTTATTTTTTCGTTACGCGTTTTTTATTTTTTTGTCATAATCCGCGTTCAAGCGCGGATTATACCACTTTGCCGCGCTAAAAGCAAAGGTTTGAGAGCCTTCCGCCGGCTTTTTTAAAAATTTTTTAACTTTATTTCCTCTTTTCGTTTTTGACCGCATCGGGAGTATATCTTATAGCCTTAGTTCGGAGCCGATAAAATCGGAATTAGGCTCGATTTGTTAAGCGCATATGCATATTTTGGCAAAATACACCCAAATTATTGAAGAGGGCAAAAAAGTGAAGGACATTGAAAGCGAACTCAGGCAAATAGAGCAGGCATTTTTGGGCAGCAGCGACATCCGCATAAGAAGAATTAACGCGGGTCATGCTATGGCTGCTATCGTCTATATCGACGGGCTCATCGACCGTGAGCTTTTGGAAGAGAACGTAATCAAGCCCTTGACGCATGCCGAAAAGCTGTCTCCCACGGCCGAATCAATTCAAAGAAGCATCTATTACTGCGAGGAGCTTCGCGTTAAAGCTAACCGCGAGGAGATAATCGAATTGATCGCCGAGGGAGACATTGCCCTCTTGGTGGAGGGCTCCCGCGAATATTTCGGGCTGTCAATCAGAAAATATCCCCGGCGCGCCGTCGAGGAGCCGCCGACCTCCACCGTTTTTAAGGGGCCGCGCGAGGGCTTCGTCGAGGACATCAAGACTAACCTCGCCATGGTGCGGCGGCGTGTAAGAAGCCCCAACCTTGTCGTTTATATGACTAAATCGGGCAAGCTGACGGGAACGCCGATAGCCGTCATCTATATCGAGGGCGTAGCCTCGCCCCATGTCGTAAGCAAGGTAAAAGAGCGCATCGAAAATATCAATATGGACGGCATTATCGATTCCTCCTACGTCGCAAGATACCTTGAAGAAAAGAAATATTCGCTGTTTACCGAGGTCGGTGTTACCGAAAAGCCCGACATAATGACTGCGAAAATTCTCGAGGGCAGGGTGGCGGTGATTGTTGACGGCTCGCCCATCGTGCTGACAGTGCCGATGCTTTTGATGGAGGAGTTTCAGGACAGCTTCGACTACTACAACAAGTCGTGGCGCGCCTCGCTTTTGCGCTTTTTGCGTTTGCTCGGAGCCTTTTTCACGATATTTCTGCCCGCTGTTTATCTCGCATTCACCGCCCACGCCTACAGTATGCTGCCTCTGAGGTTTTTGATGTCTGTCATGAACGCCGTCGTCGGCATAACTTTCAACGCGCCCATCGAAATGCTGGTGGTGCTCGTTTTATTCGAGGTTTTGAATCAAGCGAGCCTTCGAATGCCGCGATTTTTGGGAATATCACTTTCTATAGTCGGCGCCATCGTGCTGGGTAACACTGCGGTGCAGGCCGGCCTCATCAGCTCGCCCGCCGTGCTGGTTACCGCCGTTTCGGCCATCGGGCTCTTCTGTGTGCCCGACCAGGTTTCCACCTTCAGCTTTCTTCGAATGCTCGTTCTGATTGTGAGCGCCGTTTTGGGGCTTTTCGGCGTAATTTTGGCGGCGATAATGCTGGTCGCCTACCTTTCCAACCTTAACTCTTACGGCGCGCCCTATCTCGCTCCTTACGCGCCGATAGTGCTGCCCGATATGAAAGACTCGTTCTTAAAGGACGGCGTCCCCACAATGACGAAGCGGCCTTATTCTTTCCCTAACCGCAACCGCACCCGTCAAAGGCACCCCGACCAAAACAGCTAATGTAAGAAGCCTCGCCTAGCTAAAGGAGAAAAAATGCCGACTAACGAGATTTACAACCGCCAGTTCGCGATATTGATTTTTTTTGCCGCCATGACCTTCAAGCTCAGCAATCTGCCGACCTTCCTTTCCACCTCGGTCGGCGTCAATATGCTTGCCGCGGTGATGATTACCGTCATTGAAATAGTTTTATACGTTTTAGTCGCGCTGTTTATTCGGAGCGGCGGCTTTGACAGCCTGGACTACGCCTACAAACCGGCGCAGTATCCTCTTATGATTATAATCTCTCTCTTCCTCGCGCTCAAGGCGACGCTGTTTTTTTCGGGCGCGGCCTACAATGTCAAGGGGCTGATGTTCGACCAAGCATCCAATGAGCTGATCTTTCTGACGCTTATTATTCCGATAGCATTTATGGCGGTGAAGGGTATCCGCGTTATTGCGAGAACGGCGGAGATTTTCTTCCCCTTGGTCGTCTTTTTAATGGTCTTCAGCATCGCCTTCATCAAGGGAAATATGAATATCAACTACAATCTGCCCTTATTGACCATGCCGATTGCGGATTACGCCAAGTTTACGCTGGGCTACGGGCTTTGGATGGTCGACGCGCTTCCTTTTTTATTTCTCTCATTAAAAAATCACAAGCTTCCCTATACCTCGCTCGGCATCGCCTTTTCTTATTTCGCGGTTTTGGCATGCATTTTTTTGGGCAATGCGCTCTACGGCAATTTTATGGTCAAAATCGGCAACCTCTTCATTAAAGTCAACGCCTTCAACTACTTTGCCGAGGAGCTCGGCAACCTGCAGTGGATGGGCATACTCGCATGGTTAACCATGACTGCCATCTATCTCTCCACGCTGTATTGGGGCTCCATCGAGGCGCTTACGAGAGTCATAAAAAAGCGCAACTTAGCTGCGGCCATAATACTCGTTGGTTCGCTGATTTCGGTTTTGGTAGTTAAAGAGATTTTGATTCGCTCTTTCATAATAACCCCGATATTCGGCTATGTCATGCTGGGCGCGGGCTCCGCCTGCATCATTCTGGCGCTGTCGCTGCTCGGGCTTAAAAAACATAAAATAAGTCAAAAAGGAGGTTCCGGCGATGAACGCAAAGATAACGCAAAAGATGCAAAAGATATCGGAGGTCTTAAAAAGGCTGATTTATAATAAATTCTTCGTGCTCGTCATGGGCTTTGCCGCGCTGGCGGCTATCAGCCGCCCCATCCATTACGTCAGCCTGCCTCAACGCGCCATCGTTTGTTTGCTCGGCCTCGCCAAAACCGCCGAGGGCGACTACGAGATGCATGTCCAAGTCGTCAAACCGGCGGCAACCCTCTCGGGCAGCAGCTCTTCCACCACCGAAACCTACGTCGTTTTTTCGCAGACAAATAAATCAATCGGCGAATGCTTCGACGCTATCAAGGTGCAAACAGGCCTCCGCTCCACGCTCTCGTATTGCGGCGCCGTCATAGTGCATAGGAGCGCAGTCGACGATGACTTCCCCGCCGTGCTGTCTTCGCTCATGGACGAGTGGCGGCTTCCCGAGCGCACTACCGCCTACTACACCGAAGACGACGTAAAAGAGATTGTTTCGACCGCCGTTCCCCTGACCAGCATGGGCGGCACCTACATCCAAAAGGCCGCCCAAACCAATAACGAGTCGTTGGGTTTTCACAACAATATGATAAAAAATATGTTAATCGGCTACGGCGGCAAATGCGAAACTTACACCATGGGCATGCTGGAGCTTCAGCCTATTGAAAAATCCGACATCGGTGCCGATATCGGAAGCAGGCAATCCAATCTTTCGCTCTTTAAGTTCGATAAGGCCGTTGCAGTCAAGAAGGGCGAGCCGCCCGTAGTTATGTCGGATAGGGACGGCATGGCGATGTGCCTCATCCATATGCGGGGCAAGTCGGGGCGGCTGACGGTGGAAAGCGGCGGGACTACTGCGCACTTCGAGCTCGCCGGCATAAAGACCAAAATCAAGCTTAAAGGCGATAAGCTGATGGTCGAGGTAAAGGCGCTTGCTAAGCTTTTGGAGCTGGTCGAGCCTCAGACGATCTACGACATAAAGGATTTCGGCCAGCGCTTCGTCACCGATTTGAACGACCAGATTGTTAAAATTATCGGGGACGCTTTCAAAAAATCTCAAGACCTCGGCTACGATTTTTTCAACGTTGCCGACATGCAATATCAACAGCAAGGCATGAAATGGAAGCGCGAGCCCGACTATTTACAGAAAATTACCATTGAGGTCAAAGCCGACATCACCGCCGCCAACTGATGTTTTTAAGAACGCTAGCTACTAACAACTTTGGCCAAAAAGATACTAACTGCGATGTTAAGCAGTTAAACCTATTCAATTTCGACTAAGCCTTAATTTTAGAACAATAATAAAGCCCCGTGGCGACGGGGCTTTTTTTAGCGTTGTTGGGTTATATGATTATGCTTCTTCTATGGCCGTATCGTCCGAAATGTTCGTAACGTTGTCGAAAACCTCGGCGGGTTCGTCCGAGAACACTTCGCATCCCTCCGCGTGGCAATCCTCGCAGCAGCATTTGTGCTCGGCAAGCTCGGCCCCGCCTGCGGGCGCTTCCGAAACCGTGATGGTTTTCTCGATTTGGGCTTGGCGGCGTCCCAGCATGAAGCCTGCCACTGTTATCAGCACTATGCCGCCCGACATAAAGAAATAAGAGCCGAGGCCGGGCGCGGGCAAAGCGTAGACAAAGAAGAAAATGACGATGGGCGCGATTTGCTGGGGCATTTGGTTGAGCGGAATTATGATGCTGGCGTTGCCTTCGGCGAGCGCCTTTTGGAAGTGGACCATGCCCATGATGCCGGTGTAGGCGACCAAAACTATCGATGCGACGGCCGTCAGCACGTTGAGAAGAGAAAAGTCGCCTTTTACTGCGCCAAGCAGGCTCATCGCTAGCGGTTGCGTCCAAATGTTGCTGACGATGAAGGGGAAGCTAGCGCCGATGGCCATCAGAGCCGTCTTATACTTCTTGCTCTTTTTGCCGCCGAAGAACATAAGATGCCACAGCGCCAGCATGGCCACAGTCATTGAGGAAATCCTGATTAAAAAGCCGTTGTCGGTGAATCTTTGAAGGTCGAACTCAACCCTGAGCTTGCTCAATGACACCAGCACTATGCCCGCGATAAGTAAGCCCAGCGCGATGTATTCCGCCGCCTTGAGCTTTTCGCCCAAAAGCTTTACCGAGCCTATCGCCATCACGATAAAGCCCGAGGCGACAAGGCCGGGAAGAAGGGCGGGGCCGATAAATACCTGCGCCACCAGCATGCAGACGGCGCTGACGGCGACAACCAAGGCAAGGCCGACAAGCCAGACGGGCTTTCTGATGAGGTCGGTCATCAGCACCGTTTCCTTGGTCTTTTTGACGTCCAAAATAGCCTTTTTCTGCAAAATCTGCCCGAAAAAGTTGGTCAGTCCCGAAAAAATCGCCAGTAATACTCCTAATATATACATATCTCTCCTTTTCGCGGATTTTTTGGCTTGGTTTAGCGTTTCTACCAAGCCGTGATAGGCGCGCCCGCTAAATCCAAAATAAATCCGCCTTAGGCAATTTTAGTTTTCGCTTTTAAGATTTTTTAAGCCGAGTCCGTCAATTTTCAAATGAGTTTTATTAGTAATAAAATAATGATACCATCTCGGCGGCAAGAATGCAATTTTTATTTTTTGAAGCTGAACATTCCGGCAAATTTGTAGCAAAATCCCTACCCGAATTTTTAAGTAATCCGCGCTAAACCTAACCTTCCTCAATCTACTCCTAAATCCGCATCAAAGACGTAAGCCGAAAACAAAAAAGGCAAAGGATTTTCCTTTGCCTTTTTGGCGTACCCGGAGGGACTCGAACCCCCAACCTTTTGGTCCGTAGCCAAAAGCTCTATCCAATTGAGCTACGGGTACAAACTGTGCTTGTTCGCATGAAAGCTTATCGTGACGAAAATCAGTTCAGTTATTATTCGAAGCCCGCATAAACGGTATTTTTGCTTGTTTGCTTGAATGATAACCGTGACAAAGACCGATGCAGTTATTATTCGAAGCCCGCTTAAACGGTATTTTTGCTTGTTTGCTTGAATGTCGGTCAAAACCTATCATACGGCTTTTAGCGGCTTTTTCAAAAGCAGTGTAATTATATAGCGCGGCGTAGTTTTTGTCAATGAAATTAAGCATTAAGAAAGGCCGCGACGCATAAATTGTTTGGTAGGAAACCGCGGGCGCGCAATACCCGAGTAAGCGCCCCCGAAATGAGGTAAAAAATGGAAAACAAACCCGCAGAAGTTAAAAGAAGCCACAACCTTCACCTTGAAAAAAATCAAAAGCTGACGATGTCGGGCGTGGTGTCGGTGCCCGTCTTCAATGAAAGAACCATCGAGGTCGTGCTTTCCGAAAACGTGCTGACAGTTCTGGGCGATAATTTGAACATCGAAACCCTCAATCTCGAGTCGGGGAGTTTAGTTGCGACGGGAAAAATCCGCGAGCTTAAATATTCACACGCGCGCGAAAAACTTTCTTTCATTAAGCGCATATTCAAATGATTGTAACGCCCGCCCATCAGTTTTTGGACTTTTTGGCGGCGGCCGCCGCCGGCGTCATTTCGGGCGCCTTCTACATTTTCGCCTATCATTTTGCTAAAAAAACCAAATCGAGGTTTTATATCGCGCTTTTCGACATATTAAGCGTTCTTTTGGCAGGATTATTGCTTGCTTTGACAATTTATTTCTTAAACGACGGCAAGCCCGAATGGTATCATTTTTTAGGCCTTGCCGCCGGCATCGCCATTGATTTAGGCTTTATTAAGCTCGCAGCAAGGCTCAAAACAGCCATCGTATCGCAGCGAAAAAGCTCTTAAAGGTCAATTGATTTTTGTAGCAATCTTTCAAAGCATAAATATACAAAAATCCAATTTAGAATTATTTAAAAATCAGTTGACAATCTTTTTCTTGACGTATATCTTGGTAAGAGGTAGTAATTAAATAATTACTACTCGGATTGCTTAAACAGGGGTGTTACACAACTTTTTTGCTTCTATACTTTTAGGCATTTTCAAAAGAAACCCGCGTTTAAAATTTTATTGAAGAGGAGATTTTATGAGAAAGAAAGCTGTCTTGCTGGGAGTGCTCGCGCTGTGCCTTACCGCCGTTCTGCTTTTGGGATTTGTAGATCCGGGCGTGGCCTACGCCGCGACTCAAACCAAAAACGACTACCCCGTCGTGCTTGTTCACGGATTTGCCGGCTGGGGCAGAGATGAGGTGCTGGGCTATAAATACTGGGGCGGATTCACCGACCTCGAAAAACTGATGACCAACGCCGGACAAAAGACCTACTCTGCCGCCGTCGGCCCCTTCTCCAGTAACTGGGACCGTGCCTGCGAGCTTTATGCCTACATAATGGGCGGCACCGTCGACTACGGCGCGGCGCATTCGGCGAAAGAAGGCCACGCCAGATTCGGAAAGACCTATCCCGGCGTTTACCAAAACTGGGGCAAGACGGTAAACGGAAAAATCAATAAAGTGCACCTTGTCGGCCACAGCATGGGCGGCCAAACGGCGCGTATGCTCGTTCAACTTTTAGAACAAGGAAGCGCCGCCGAACGCGCGGCGACTGCGGCGGCTAGCTTAAGCCCGCTGTTTGCGGGAGGGCACTCCTGGGTTCGCAGCGTGACCACCATCGCTACGCCCAACGACGGCACTACGCTTGCCGACCAGACCAAACTCGTCAGCTTCGCCAAAACGGTGTGCACCTCGGTGTTCGCGCTGGCAGGCGTTACCAGCGGCTCGCTCTATGACTTCAAACTCGACCAGTGGGGGCTCAAGATGAATGCCGGAGAAAGTTTTTCAAGCTACTCCAACCGCGTTTGGAACAGCGCAATCTGGTCTAACTCCAAAGATTTCAGCACTTGGGATTTGAGCACCGACGGCGCCAAGGAGCTTAACTCTTGGGTTAAAGCGCAACCGGGAGTTTACTACTTCTCGTGGGCGACTTGCGCCACTTATAAAGCGCCGATAATTTCCAACCATTTACCCAACATCAACATGACAATTTTCTTCCAGCCCGTGGCGCTCGTCCTCGGAAGCTATACAAGGAATGTCTCCAACCGTCCCAAAATCGACAAGAGCTGGTTCCCCAATGACGGCGTCGTCAACACCATCTCCCAAAATGGCCCCAAGCTCGGCTCGACCGACATCATAGTAAACTACAACGGCACCCCCCAGGCAGGCAAATGGAACTATATGGGCCTTCTCGACAAAACCGACCACATCAACAGCGTCGGCCAATTCAGAAATATGGACAGCTTCTATAAAGTCCTCGCCGTCCAGCTTGGCGCGCTCCCCATTTAAGGATAAATAATCGCATAAACAAAAAGAGACGCCCGAAAGCGTCTCTTTTTCATATAAGCGCATTTTGAACGGATTTTTAAATTTTATGGTATAATGCGGCTATGAAAAGCGGGACGACGAGAAATTTAGTGCTTTCGGCGCTTTTTGCCGCCCTTATCGCCGCGGGCGCATTTATGCGGATACCCTTGGGCGATATCCCTTTTACAATGCAGACATTTTTCGTGACGCTGGCCGGCCTTCTTTTAGGCAAGAAATACGGTGCGCTCGCCGTTGTCATCTATATTCTCATCGGGCTTTCCGGCGTGCCGGTGTTCGCCGCAGGCGGCGGCATCTACTACGTCTTTCGGCCGAGCTTCGGCTACATCATCGGCTTTGCCGTAGGCGCAATTGTCACCGGTCTTATCGCCGAAAAAAACAACTCGCTGCCCCGGCTTACCGTTGCCGCCTTCTCGGGCATTTTAGTCATTTACGCAATCGGACTTATTTATTATTACCTCATTGCCACGCTCTATCTTAAAAACAATATAGCGGTGAAATCACTCATTATTTCGGGATTTCTTCTGATAGTACCCGACATCGTGCTGACGGCGTTTGCCGCGCTGCTTGCGCGGCGGCTCCGCTCCCTTCCCAATTTGTTCATAGAATAAAAAAGCCCGCCGAGCGGGCTTTTTTTAGCTTAATATTTTAATGCACATCAACTTGAATGCTTTAAGTTGTTAAACCTTGCTTAAATCGGCTTTAAAAACATTTGCGTCCAATAGAGCGTGCCGTTGGAGCTTTTGGCGGCGCCGACGCCGATGTCGGTATAGTTTTTACTCAAAATGTTGGCGCGGTGGCCCGCCGAGTTCATCCAGCTATTCATAACCTCCTGCGCCGTGCGCTGGCCGTAGGCAATGTTTTCGCCTGCCGACGAAAATCTCAGCCCGAAGCTCTCCATCATTTTGAAGGGTGAGCCGTAGGCGGGCGAGGTGTGGCTGAAATATCTGTTGTTTATCATGTCCTGCGACTTAATCCGCGCCACGCGCGCCGCCTGCCAGTTGTTTTTTAAGGGCCCAAGGCCGTTTCTCGACCGCTCGATGTTGACGAGCCTGACAACCTCGTCCTCAAGCGACTTTAAGGGCGCGCCTTCGGGAATATTTATGACCTGCCCGACATAGATGAGCGCGGCGTTTTTGATTTGCGGGTTGGCTTTAATGAGCTCGGAAAGCCCTATCTCGAACCGCACCGCAATCTTCCACATGCTGTCGCCGGGCTGCACCTTATAAGTTGTGGCGGCAAAGGCGCCCTCTTCAAACTCGGGGGGATTATCCGCCCCGGCGAACGCTTGCCCGATCGGGCTTATCGCGCCTGTCAGCGCGCTGAATGCCGCGAGCGAAAAGGCGCAAACCAAAAGCGCGAAAATAAAAATCTTGGTAAGCTTTTTCATAGACTTCTCCTTGGTTATAGTATTTTTCCCGAGAGAAATTTTTACCGCGCTAAAGCTTCCAATTTCTGACAGCGCGTCATTGATTATCTGATTTAAACGAATTTCATATTCATTAAAAAAATTTATCAGCAAAAAACGCGCGTTTTAAGCACCCAAATAACCCGCTCGCAAGCAAACGGGTTTTGAAACAAGAATTAGGTTTTGATTTGAAAAGTTATTCCGATAGCTGAAGCCGCTTGGTAAGCACCTGATAGCCGTCCTCGACGTAGCCGAGCTTGGCATAGAGCTGCTTGGCCGCGACGTTGGTCGTCAGCACCTCAAGCGTTATCGAGACCGCCTTGTCCTTGAACTCGGTCTCCGCCCAGTCCAAAAGCATCTTGCCGTAGCCCTTGTGGCGGTTGACGGTGTCGATAAACAGCTCGTCCAAAATTATGACGTTGCCGCCGTCCTCGTTGCACCAATACGAGGTGAGCAGCGCATAGCCTATCGCTTGCGACGAGTCTTTATCGATGAGAAGGTAACCCCATAGGTTTTCGTGTTTTGAAATGATGTATTTGAAAGTTTTTTCGGCGATTGCCGCATCGTAGCCGCGCGTGGTCGCGCCCGAGCTGTAAAAGCTCTCGCAAAGTTTCAAAAAAGTTTGTCGGTCGGGTTCTTCAATTTCTCTTATTTCCATATTTTCCCAAGTGCGGAATCTTTAATGGGTTTTATCGGTCCGAAGTCCGCCCATCCAAAAGCCGCTGAATTTTTATTGTGTCCTACGCAAATTTTTCTATTTAGTTGTAAACTCGGTTGCATCTTATGCTTTGCAAACGCACCCCCTTGCATATATCTTTTTAGGGGATTATGGCCCGGGAACGCCTAGGGCATTCAACGAGGTAAAAAAATTATGCATTAGTGCGGGGATAGATTGCAAATCTTTTGTTTGATGCGTGTTTTGGGAAGGCTTCTGTTTGCTACGGTGGATATTTTAATCATATTTTCGTTAAAAAGCAACAAATAATTTAAAAAAATAAAATTTGCACGCCAAAAATATATTTATATATTTTTGATGAGGAAAATTAGGGCGGCTTAAGCGAAAAAGCGCTTGCGGGCGGAGCCTATTTATAATATAATTTATAGTGCTTTTCAAAAAAAGCCAAATTTTGGGTTGCGTCGAGGATTATACGATATGAAGTTTTATAAAATGCACGGGCTGGGTAACGATTATATTTATTTTGACTGCTTGGATGGCGAAATCGGCGAGCCCGGCGAGCTTTCTCAAAAGTTGTCCGACCGTCACTTCGGAATAGGCGGCGACGGCATAGTTTTAATTTGCCCCTCCAAAGCCGCCGACGCCAAAATGAGAATGTTCAACGCCGACGGCAGCGAGGGGAAAATGTGCGGCAACGCCATCCGCTGCGTCGGAAAATTCCTCTATGATATAAGGAAGATAAATCAAAGAACCCTAACGATCGAAACGCTTTCGGGCATAAAGACACTGGAGCTTCAAGTAGCCGACGGCGTCTGCACGGGAGCCTCTGTCAATATGGGACAGCCCTCATTCGAGCCCGCAAAAATACCCGCGATCACCGAAAAAACGGTGAACATTGAGATTAACGTCGGCGGCAAAGACTATGCCGCCACACTCGTTTCGGTCGGCAATCCCCACTGCGTGCTCTTTTTAGAGGAAGATATAACCAACCTCGATTTAAACGGTATCGGCCCTTCGTTTGAAAACCACCCGATGTTCCCCGAGCGGATAAACACCGAGTTTGTCAACGTCTTGGGAAAAGACCGCTATAAAATGCGCGTTTACGAGCGCGGCAGCGGCGAGACGCTCGCCTGCGGCACGGGCGCGACTGCGGTTGCGGCGGCGGCGGTGGCGAACGGCCTTTCTCAAAGAAACACCGATATAAGCGTTGAACTCTTAGGCGGCACGCTCATAATAAATCAGCGCGAAGACGGCCTTTATATGACGGGTCCTGCCGAGCTGGTCTATATCGGCGAAATAGAAATTTAGCGTAGATAACCGGTTTATCGCCGGTCTGAAATTTACCGCGAAAATAATATGCCCTACGGCTACGCATTAGGCGTCAGCAGTTTATTGAGCTATAAAGATATTTAACAGGATATACAGGGATGAAAATTAACGCAAATTACTTGAATTTAAAGAATAACTATCTTTTTTCGACCATCGCCCGCAAGGTGACGGAGTTTAAACGCGCCAACCCCGGGCTCACCGTATACCGCCTTGACATCGGCGACGTCACGCTTCCGCTTGCGGGAGCGGTAACCCATGCCATGGCGGCGGCAACGGCCGAAATGGGCGAAAAGGCGACTTTTCGGGGATACGGGCCGGAGCAAGGCCACGTCTTTCTTAGGACGGCGGTGCAGAACTATTATAAAAAATTCGGTGTCGAACTTCAGACGACGGAAATATTTATTTCCGACGGCGCCAAGAGCGATCTCGGAAATTTCCTCGACATACTTTCCTGTGAAAACTCGGCGCTGATTCCCGATCCCGTCTACCCCGCCTATGTCGACGTCAACGTCATGCTGGGCAGAAAGGTTTACATTGCGCCCTCGGGCAAGGAAAACGGCTTTAAGGCGGCGCCGCCCAAGGATATTTCGGCCGACATCATCTATCTTTGCTCGCCCAACAATCCTACCGGCGCGGTGTTCACAAAGGCGGAGCTTGAGGCGTGGGTGGACTACGCGAAAAAATGCGGCGCGCTGATTTTGTTTGACGGAGCTTACGAGAGCTTCATCCGCGACCCCGACCTTCCCCGCTCCATCTATCAAATTAATGGCGCCGAAAAATGCGCCGTCGAGATTTGCTCTTTTTCCAAGACGGCGGGCTTTACGGGCACGCGCTGCGGCTATACAATTGTGCCCCATTCGTTGGTGTTCGAGGGCGCCGAGCTCAACAAGCTTTGGCTGAGGAGGCAGTGCACCAAGTTCAACGGCGTGCCCTACGTCGTGCAACGCGCCGCCGAAGCGGTGTTTTCGGAGGAGGGGCAAAAGCAAATCCGCGCCAACATCGACTATTACATGGAAAACGCCGCCTGCATCCATAACGCGCTCGATGAGCTTAAGATATGGCACGTCGGCGGCGTCAATTCGCCCTACATTTGGCTGGAAATCCCAAACGGCCTCACTTCGTGGGAGTTTTTCGACATCCTTTTAACCAAAGCCAACGTCGTGGGGACGCCCGGCGCCGGCTTCGGCGAGGCGGGTGAAGGCTTCTTCCGCCTCAACGCCTTCGGCGACAAGGAACTGACCGGAGCCGCCATGAAGCGTTTTGCCGAAACGGTTAAATCACTATAAAAGATAACGCCTCGCGGACCGCGAGGCGTTTTTTATCTTATAAAATTTAGCCGTGTTAAAACCGACTTCGTTTAGTCGGTTTTTTTGTGTAATTATTGAGCCGAGTGGCTTATACTTCAGCGCTTTTTGACCGTCTTTGCCGTCGTGACGATGGGAACGGCAAGGAAAATAAGACCAAGGAGCACGCCCGCCGAGAACACCACGTATTGAATGGTGGGTTTGGGGAAAATCAGCATGAGCTCGACGGCGATTTCCTCAACCATCGGAAGCATGGTGCCGTTTACCGCGAAAAAGCAGCCGACGAAAGTATAAACCAAAGGCAGCGTCAAAATGGTGCTATAAGCGCAGCAGGCAATCGAGAGAAAGTTTTTGAGCTTGCCCTTGAGCATTCCCGCCGCCGTTGAAAACGACATAATTCCTATCATCATCGACGCTATGATGAAGATATAGCGGATTATCAGACGGAAGTTTTGATAAAATCCCAAGAAACTTATCGGTGCGATTTCGGCGATGGTGAGAAGGGACATGATGCCGAAGGCGTTGAACAGCAGCGCAACGACAAACAGAATGGCTATAACGGCTTTTTTCATAATAATCTCCCTTGTAAAGGTATTCCCTATGCGTTTAATTATACTATATCGGCTCAACTTGCACAATATATTTTTTCCGTCGCGGTTTCGGCGGATTCGGCGCTTTCCCGCTAACCTTGCGCCCTTTTGCCGCGCTTTAATTTAAAATAGCCGCTTAAAAGCTCGGCGCACTCCTTTTCGAGTATGCCGCCCTTCACATTGACGCGGTGGTTGAAACGATTGTCGCTCACAAGGTTATAGAGCGTGCCGCAACAGCCCGCCTTTTCGTCGTAGGCGCCGAAGTAGAGGTTTTTTATGCGGCTTTGTATGATTGCGCCGGCGCACATCGGACAGGGCTCCAGCGTCACGTAGAGGTCGCAGCCGTCAAGGTGCCAATTATTCAGGCGCCGGCATGCGTCGTTGATGGCCTCAATTTCGGCATGGTAGACCGCCGATTTTTTTTGCTCCTTACGGTTTCTGCCGACGCCTATTATCTCGCCGTCCAGAACGATTACAGCGCCCACCGGCACCTCGTCCTCAGTCCCCGCGCGCCCGGCTTCTTCTATCGCGGCCAACATAAATTTCTCATCCATTCTTTTGGGCTCCTCCTTGCCGCAAAACCTACCGAAAAATTTTGACTGTTAATCATATAGACTAGTTAAAACGATTTAAAGGCTTTTGCTTTGATATTTTTAACCTTTAAGTCACTGCCTGCGTGCGGAGAATCGACATTTCTGCACCAAATAGGGATGAATTACGCCCGTTTGCGCGGTGCATCGCCGCGGTGGTAGGGATGGCCTTCAATGATGGTGAAGGCGCGGTAGATTTGCTCGGCGAGCATCAGCCTTATCAGTCGATGCGGGAAAGTCATCGGCCCAAAGGATAATAAAAAATCGGCGCGCCGCTTTACCGACTCGGCCAGCCCTTCGGCGCCGCCGATAACGAAGGTTAACTCCGAAGCCCCAGCTTGAGAGCGCGATGCGATGAGCTCGGCCAGCCCCTCGCTGGAAAGCTCCTTGCCTTCGACGGCGAGCGCGACGACGCAGCCCTTGAGTTTGGGCAAAACGGCGGCGGCCTCGGTCTCCAGCGTTTTTTGAACGCTGTCGCAAGCCGACTCGGCGCATTCCAAAATATTGACCTCGGCGAACCTGCCGAGGCGTTTCTTAAACTCCGAGACTCCCTCGGCCAGGTAGCTGTCCTTAATTTTCCCCACCGCGACTATGTTAATAATCATTTAAACCGCCGAACAATAAAATTTGACTTGTAACGCACACCTTTGCACTATCTCAATATGCCCCAAACGAAGGTAAACAGCGTGCTGACGACGCCTAAAAAGATGGCGGCGTAGAGGAAAATATCGTCGCCGAGAGTGTGTTTTTTAGGCTTTTTGCCGTAGACGTCGCGGGCGAGGTCGAAGTTTTCGTTCACCCAAATATCGGCATCGAAGAGCTTAATCTTTATAAGCCTTCTGGTTGATTTCCTCATTCCGGCAAAGAGCGCAACCAAACAGCAAAGCGCGATAATAGCCAGCACAAAATAGACGCCTTTTCCGAGCGGCGTGCCCAAAAGGACGTTATACATGATGTTGACCAAACGGTAGATGCCGCCGTTTTGCGCCGCATATTCGCCTAAGACGACGCCTAGGTTGTTCATGAAGTGAATCAGCATGGCGGGGTAGATGCTGCCGGTATAGTAGACTGCAAGCCCCATTATTATGCCGTCGTAGAAGGTGTAGCCTGTCTGGCGGATGTTTTGGTGCATGAGGGCGAACAGCATCGCAGTTAAAAACACCACCTTGACGCCGAGGTCCTTGCGGTAGCCCGCGAACAAAAAGCCGCGGTGCGTGATTTCCTCGAAGACGGCGGGATAGACCGCGACCATCAAAATCTCAACAAATAAAACGCCTATATCATAGTAGTTGGTCGGCGTCGATACCGAGGGCTTGTAGCCGAACCAGCCAAGCACGTTGTTCCAGATGTTGGCGACGAAGGTCGCCGTGAACATCATGATGAACCCGATTAAAATCGTTCTGAGCCAGTTCTCGCGCGATACCCTTTTGGAAAACCCGAACCCCAACACCAGCTCCTTCATAGGATTTTTTTTCTCGGATTTCACCAGCGCCAAAAAGCCCAAAACGGGAATGACGCCCATGCACACCGTCTGCACCAGCACGGTGAAGACGCGGGAGGAGGAGTCGCTCGAAAGGTTGCCGAAGACGCCCGCCGAAAACAAAATCCGAACGGCGAGCAGCGAGACCACCGAGAGAAAATAAATAAATCCGATTTGAAAGCGGCGGGATTTAATCATTAAAACGACCTTCCGAAATTAATAAGCCAATTTATACAAAGCAGCCCGAAGGCAATCCACACTTCGAACGGCGTCTTTATGCGATACATGACGTTGGTATCGTCGTCAATTTGAGCAAAAACCGTGTTTATCTTCTCGTTCAGTATGTGTAAACCGCCTTTTTTGAAAATCAGCGCTATATCTTGAAACACGCTCTTTATCGCGCCTCCGAGCTTTTTAAACGGTCTTCCGACATTTTTTGCGCCGTCCGAGCCGCCGAAGACGCGGGCAAACTCCTCGTCCTCTACAACCTTAAATCTTCCGCCCGAGCCCGCCGAGACGCTCTTGAGCGCTCTGAGAAGTAGCAGCAGCCCAATCAGTCCTATCGGCACGGCGGCCGCCCAAACGGCGTAGTTCAGGTCGCCGAGGTCAAGGTTATTTAGAACGGGAATGTAGTTGCCTATAACTAAGCTTATCGCGTTGTTGAAAAGATGCAGTAAAAAGGGCGCCCAAAACGAGCGCGTGATTAAAAAGACGGCGCCGAGAGAGAGCCCCAGCCCGAATTGGTGGATTGTTTGGACGGCGCTGCCGTGCATCAGCGAGAAAAACAGCGCCGAACATACTATGGCAAAAACGTAAGTCTTTTCCTTGAAGCCCGAAAGCACGACGCCGCGGAGCAAAATTTCCTCGCAAAATGCGGGAAGAAGGCCGGCAAGAAAGAGCTGCAAGAAAAACCACCCCGCGTTGGGCGCCGCCGAAAGGCCTTGAGGCGGGTTGTAGCCGAGCGCGGTCAAAAGCCTTAAAAACATCTCCGAGAGCGGCAAGAACGCCATGATGGTGAAAATCGAGATAAAGAAAATTATAATCGCCGCGCGCGCGCCTAACTTCCCCTTTATCTTCGAAACGTAAACCAAATCAATTTTTCTGAAGCGCGCAAAGCCCCATGCGGCGGCAAGAAAGGCCGCTTCGTTGACCGCGAGCGCGATATACACCGAAACGTCACCGACGGTTTGGCGTGTCAAGAGGACGACTAAGAGCTGCAATAAAAAAGCCGCCGCCATCGCGATCATGAACGCGGCCGCGCTCTCCCTTATCGTCACCTCTCGTTTTTTTATCATTTTCCTTATACCCCGCACGGCTTCCTGACTAACACTTGCCCCGCACTTTTTTACCTTTTACCCCACATCACGCACGGCTTCCTGACTCACATTTGCCCCGCGCGGCCTTTAATATCTTTCCCCGACTTCTAATCTTTACTTTTTTTCTCTCACAACTACTTGACTAACTCTGCCTATAACCCTGCTTCAAAGAGAGGGGTGGACTTAAACTGGAGCGCGACGTCGAGGCAAACGTCTTTGTTGATTTGGGCGCCTAAGTCTTCTATCGCGAGCGCGGCGGAGGAAAACGCCAGCTCGGGCAGGTTGTTCTCCATTGAAAGATGACCGAGGATTATCCTTTTCAGTTTGGAGTTTAGCACGTGTTTTATCACCTCGGCGGAGGCATCGTTGGAGAGATGCCCTTGGGCGCCCATTATTCTTCTTTTCAGGCGTTCGGGATAACTCCCCGACAGTAGCAAGCCTATATCGTGGTTGGACTCAATCAAAAGAATGTCGCTGCCTCTTATGCTGTTCAAAAGTCCGGCCGTAATATGCCCGACATCGGTCGCCACCGTAATTTTTGTATTGCCCGACATAAAGGAAAACCCCAAGGGATAGCTGGCGTCGTGCGCCACTCTGAATGGCTGAACGTCGATGCTACCGATAGTAAAGCCTGCCTCGAAGTTTGCAACCGATTTCAGCGGAATATCCGTTCCCAAAAATTTTTCGATGGCGGCGGCCGTCTTCTCGTGGGCGTAGACGGGCGCAAAAGAGGTGAAGCGCGGCAGCGCGCGGATGTGGTCGTTGTGCTCGTGCGTTATCAAAATGCCGTCAATCGACTGAATGGGCGCGCCGATGTCCTCTAAGCCTTTCTCAACCGCCGAAAAGGGCGCGCCGGCATCAACGAGCAGGCTTGTCCGTCCGTCCGAAATATAAATTGCGTTGCCTTTACTGCCGCTCGCGAGCGAGCATATCCTAAGTGCCATCGTGCCTTCTTTAATGTAAAAATCCCGCGGGCTAAAAAGCTCCGCGGGATTTATTATACCCTTTTTATAATGTTTTGTCTATGCTTAGGCTGTTAAAAGGCTTTTGCGCCTTTAGCGGCTAATCACGCCGCCTCTTTGTCCCGCGAGGTCACAAAGACGATAAAGGTGAAGACGGTGGCCAAAATCGCCGAAGCCGCCAGAATGATGTGGGCAATGCCGTCGGTGAGAAGGTTAGCGTCGAAGCCCACTCTCAAAATCAAATTGCAGGCAAAGCCGGCGATGGCGAAGAGCGCAAGCAGCACGCCGGGAATGAAGACCTTGTTGGTCTTGCCCGAGAACAGCCCGACAAGCGACATAATCAAAACGACCAAGTCGAAAATCACCGCTACTATGAACAAAAGGTTGCCGATGTTGCCGGTGTCTTTAATGAAATCGACGAAGGTGTTGTCCTGAATGGCGGTAATGAGCTCGTTTATGAAGTTGGTGCCGGCGAAGTCGATAGTCGCGATCTTGACCTCGAAATATCCCAAAAGGATGGGAAGGAGATAGATTGCCGAAAAGAGGAAGGACAAGAAAAACAGCACGCGGGAGGCTTTTTGAGGTTTCTTGACTGCGGCCGCTTCCGAAGGCATGGCAGGCGCGGCGGCGAAGGGAGCGCCGGGCGCGGGCGCGAAAGGCGAAGCCTGCGGCTGGTCGTAGGAGCCGCCGAACTCGGTGGAGGACGACGTGCCTTGGCCCTGATAGACTTGGTCGGAGGGCACGGCATATTGCAAGAGAGGCTGGTTTTGCGTGGCGTAGGGAACGATGGCAACGGGAACCACGATGGGCGTCAGCTGGACGGGATTAACCGGCGCTATTACCGCCACCGGCCCGTTGGGCTGAAGCTTTTTAAAGGTGGCGCCCTTAAACTTAAAGGATGCGGGCTCGGAAGCGACGTTGGCTTCCTCTTCGGGCTCGGCCGCTTCTTGCAGCTCTTCCTTTAAGAGTTCCTCGTCGTAAAATCCCGCCGAGGGATCGGGCTCGGGGCCAAAACCGGCTCCGTAAAAGCCTTCGCCGGGCGCACCCGCCATTACGGGTTGCTCTGCGGCTTCAGGCGCCATTTTCTTTTTGTCTTTCTTGCTCATAGATAACCTCCAAACGGCCTTTTTATATCGCTTTTTTAAATCTTATTTGCTAAACCTTCCGAAAAAGCTTAATAGCTCCTTCTTCTTGCGACCGCTATCGCGATAATCGAAACTATCAAGGCGATGAGCGAGGTGCCCGCAAGCAGGGCTATCGCCATGCCGTCCGCCGTAATCAGCGTGACGATGTCGGCGGCCGCCTCGATGCCGAGCGCGTCCAAGCCTATGTATTTGAAGAGGAACACCGCGCCGATGACGAGCAGCGACAGAAAAGCGCAGACGGGATAAACGGCGGGTTTTTTGTTTTTGCCGCCGCCGCCGATAAGGTCGACCAGTCCGACAAAGACGTTGACTATCGCAAACAGAGCGGCGCCCGCTATCATTACGGAAACGATGTTTTCTTTGAGCGCGTCAATCGAGAAACCTTCGTTGATGATGTCGGTTATGACGCCGATGACGTCATATTCGCCGGCGTAAACAAAGCTCAGCGTGTATCCGGAAAGCTCAAAGGAAAGGTCCAAACTCATAAGCGGGAGAATGAAAGGGACCAAGAACACTAAGCTGAAAAGCATGACGAAGAAGCCGGCGAACCTGACCTTGGTGCGCTGCTTTTTGATGTTTTGGCTGGTTTCGTCCTCGACTTTGGGCTGGTAGTCGTGCGCCGAAGACAGCTCGGAGGCGTCGGCTTGGCGCAGAACGACCGATTCCTGAAGCGTGACCATGGGCGAGAGCGCGATGGGCTGGACAATAGCCGGCATCTGAATGGTCGTTTCGGGGCGCATGACGGGAACGGGCCTCGAAACGGGAAGGTCGTCGTAGATGATGGGCGTATTGTTGAGCTCTTCTTGTTTGCGGTAATCCATAAGCCTAACTCCTTAATTCTCCTAAATTAGCGTTATTCCTTCATTACCCTTTTGGCCTCGTCGGCGTCGGGGCTGTCGATTTGCCAAAGCGGCTGATCGGTGGAAACGAAGGGAACGAAAGTGACGGGTTGGATGATGGGGGGCATCTGATAGGGCTCGCCCGGCTCGGCGCCTTGGAAGCCCGCCGACATTAGAATGCGGGTGCCGACGGCCGCCTGTCCGGTAAAGCCGTATTGGGGCGGAGGATAATACCCGCCGGAAAATTGCGGCATTTCTTGGGGATATTGCACCGCTTCGGCCGCTTGAGCGGGAGCCGGCGCAACGGGAGCCGCAGGAGCAACGGCCGTCTCGGCCGCTGCCGCGATGTCGTCTTCTTCGGCGAACATATCAAAGTCGTCGGAGACGGTATGTAAATTTTCTTCTTCGATCTTGACGTCGAGATCGAGCATGGGCTTATCGATATAATCGGGTTCGCCGTCCTTCAAGGAAATTGGCTCGACGGAGACGGGAACTGCGTCCCTAAAGGAAGGTATCTTGCCTTCCAATGCAAGCCTCGCCATCTTGGCCTTGCTTCTGCCGCAGCGCGTGCAGTATTGGCTCAGCCTGTCGTTGACTTTGCCGCAAACGGGACATACAAAAGCCGCCGCTTCGATTTCGGCTTCACTCAGAGAATTGCCGTAGGGCTCGCCTTCAATCTTGCTCTGCTCGCGGCAGTCCTTGGCAAGCTTTTTAAGCTTTCTCATGGCCGGGGTATCGTAACGGCGGTATTTATCTTTATATTCGTTGAAGCGCTTGACCTTTTCGTTGAGAACGGCCTCGAGGCGGGCAATTCTATCCTCTTCTTGCTTGGCCGCGGCTTTTTTTCCCTTTATGTCTTCTTCAACCTGTGCCTGAGAATGCGTTTCGGAAGAAACGGGAATCAGACCGCCGCAGCATCTGCAGAATTTGGCGCCGGGGAAATTAATTTTGCCGCAGGAGGGGCATACAGGCTTGCGAAGCTGGCTTAAAGCGCCGCCGCAACGGACGCAGAACGCGCTGCCGCCGATATTGTGAGTCGAGCATTTAGGGCAAACCGCTTCGTAATTTTCGACTACGTCCTTGCCGCATCTCTTGCAAAACGCATCTCCCGGGCCGACTTTGGCGCCGCAGTTTTTACAGATAAACATAATCTCTCCTTAGGATGGCTGAGGAACGCCATTTTTTATGACAATAAAAATTATACACCATTATTAATTATATATCAACAGTTTTTTTTCAAATATTTTTCGGCGCGCGATTGCCATTTTTTTACTTAATTTATCGCAAAATCCGACTTTTAAGTTGCCGAAAACGCCGTTTTAAACCCCTTTTTGCGCAATAATGGCCAGATCAGAAGAGGAAACGGGTAAAGCCGTTCAGCCCTCTTGCGGCTTGTAGCCGTCCTTGAGTTCGACCGTCATATTGAACTCGGGGCGAGTTTTTATGAAGTTTCCGACCGCCATAAAATAGCCCAACCTGAGGAATTGGAAGCGCTCGTAGGGCTTAGCGTCCATAAGCGCTCGCTCGGCTGCTGCGTTTTCGATAACGGTCAAAGAGTCGCGGTTCAGCCTCTCAAAAAAGTCGCCCTCACCCTCGTTTAAGAGATAGCCGTAGAGGTTTAGTTTGACCGGCACGAAGTCGTTGGCGTTGACCCAGTGGATGGTGGATTTGACCTTTATTCCGCTGTTCGCTCCCCCGCTCTTGCTGTCCTCGAT
>ERZ795052.1728-NODE-1728-length-28543-cov-8.457491_pt1 | contig 28543 bp, 32 predicted proteins | sample MGYA00375136_ERZ795052 | MGnify/ENA primary metagenome ERZ795052 (study PRJEB30181, sample SAMN05720156) | activated sludge metagenome | isolation source: Anaerobic digester | place: Japan | collected 2015-05-26 ... | reverse complement strand
CATCAGCATCGACATGCAATCATTATTTGGACAACAGCCCGTATAGACCTGACCCCGCTCTCTCGGTCTCCTCGCGTGGTAGACCCCTGTTCATGAAAGCAGCGTGGATGATCATCCTTGAACGCCTCAACGGCATGCGGTAAAATCCGGATATCATCCGCAAAGGAGGATAGCCATGGATCGAATTATTTTTGCCATCCTGGCCCTGGTATTCGCGACGACCGACCCCGCAGCGGCGTTCGAACGCGAATTCCTCGACAAATCCCCGACGAGCCCGGAGATTACCTTCATCGGACACGGAACGCTGATGTTCCGGCAGGGCGGGAAGATCATCCACGTGGACCCCTGGACGGAGCTTGCCGACTACCGGAAATTCCCGAAGGCCGATCTCATCCTGATCACCCACGAGCACCGGGACCACCTTGATCTGAAGGCCATCGAGACCGTGCGGACGCCGAAGACGGTGGTCGCCGCACCGGAAGCCGCGGCTCGCCAGATCCGGGATGCCGTCATCATGCGAAACGGCGATACGAAAACCCTCGGCGGCTTCACCGTGGAGGCCGTCCCCGCCTACAACATCGTCCACATGCGAAGCCCCGGGGTACCTTACCACCCGAAGGGCGTGGGTAACGGCTATATCATCCGCTTCGACTTCAGGCGGGTCTACATCGCCGGTGACACGGAGAACACCCCGGAGATGAAGGCGCTCACGAACATCCACACGGCCTTCCTCCCCATGAACCTCCCTTACACGATGACGCCGGAAATGGTGGCCGACGCCGCAAAGGCCTTCAGACCGAAGATCCTCTATCCCTACCACTACGGTAAGACGGACGTCTCGAAGCTCACGGCTCTCCTGAAGGATGAAAAGGGGATCGAGGTACGTATCCGCAAGATGGAATAGCCGCGGCAGGCCTACTCCGGGGACATGGGGAGCCCGTTGCGCCTGTTCTCCCGGTTTTTGAGTAAGGCGAGAAGAAAGAGCGCGGCCAGGATGAGGCCCATGCCCGAGGCCTCCCAGGTGTCGGGACGTTCGCCGAGTTCCAGCATGGACCCCGCGATGCCGATGACGGGAACCGCCAGGGTTCCCATGCCCGCCACGCCGGCGGGCAGCTTCTTCATGATATAGGTCCAGAGCAGGAAGGCGAAGGCGCACACGAGGACGGCATTGTAAATGACGGCCGTGATGAGATAGGGGTTCCAGTCCGCGGGTTTCTCCGGGACAAGAAGGGCCACCGCGATCAGGGGGATCGAGCCGTAGACAAACTGCCATGCCGTGGCGGACACCGGGTCGAAGCCCGGCTTCTTCTGCATCAGTTTGATGATGATCGCACCGACGGCCCAGCACACGCCGGCAATGACGGCCATGACCTCGCTGAAGACGGTGCTCTTCAGGACCCAGGGTTCCAGCAACAGGACCATTCCGGCGAAGGCTGAAAGGACGGGAAGCCAGTTGAGACCCCGGATTTTCTCCGACAGAACCGGCCAGGCGAAAAGCAGAATCCAGAAGGGCATGGTGTAAACCAGGATGACCGTTTTCCCGGCCCCGCCGTCTACGAGCGCCCAGAGGATGAGCCCCGTCCCTGCCGCGGTCTGGGAAAGCCCCAGCAGGATCGTAAGGAACATCTGGCGCGGGCGGAGGGACATCCCGCTGACAAGCATAAAAAAAAGCAGGATCACCCCCCCGAGGGCCATGCGAAGCGCGTTGAAATCGAAAGGTCCCATGAACTGCAGGGATTGCTTCATGACGACCCAGTTGTAACCCCAGATGACCGCAAGCAGGATCAGCGCCGCCACGGGACGCCACAGCCCGGATAGCCGTCGATTCAAAATGCTGACAGAACCTCCCTGGTGTGATCCACGACGGCCCCTGTTGCTCACGGCCCCGTGTGCGGCGGAAGCCTAACACAACCCCTTATTCATATCAATGCAAAGATTCGGACGACCCGGCGTCATCGTTCGACGGACGGGGGCGAGATGCCCGATTCACCGCAATCTTCGCTGTCCGTTTCGGGTTCTCCGATCTCCTGCGACCGTGTCTTCCTCGTCTCCTCCGGCAAAAAATGTTTGGGAAAAAGCCCGTTTTTCTGATAACTAATTCTGCGGATGTTCCCCCGTGAAATCTGTTTCCCCGGCTGGAAAGGGTCCCGATCAGATTTCAGATTTGACGTCATTGAGAGGGATCATGAGGGCGATTTTGAATTTATCCATCCTTTCGCGGCTGATCAGCAGTTATCTCCTTATCATCATCATTGTCCTCCTCTCAGGCCTTTACGCCATCTGGACTCTGAGCGAGCTGAACAAATCCATCCGCTCGATCACCACCAGGGATACGCGAATGATCCGTCTTTCCGAAGAGTGTCTCGAAATTCTCGACAAGGAAAACGCGGCGGAAGAAAAGTTTTTCGTATCGAAGGATGCAGAGTATTCCCAGCAGTTCACGAATTTTCAGAGCGACTTCGACAGCCGGCTGGCCGATCTGGCGAATCATGTCGACCCGGTACACCGTCAGAACTTTCTGGAACCCGTCAAGGCCCTGCACGGACGGTACGGCACACTGTTTGACGATGTCGTCGGCCGGATGAGTACGCGGCAGCCGGCGGATTCGGAGATGACCGACTACAGGGCGGAAAGGGACCGCATCGCCTCGGAGGCCGGCCAGAAGTTGCGGGAGCTCAACCAGGCCCTCTCCTATGCCCGCTATGAAAAAATCGTGAAGCTCGAGGAGACCTCGACGCTGGCAACCAATGTGATTCAGCTTTCTCTCATCGCCGCCTTTGTCATGGTGGTGATCATCTCCGTGATCAACACCCAGGCCGTGAACACGCCCATTTTGCGCCTCCTGGAAAAGACCAAAGCCGTCGCAAAGGGCGATTTCGGGGCACCGCTGGAGATCCGGTCTCCCCCGGAGATCCGTGAGCTGGCCGAGGCCTTCAATGCGATGTGTGACAGACTCAGGGAGCTGGACCAGATGAAAATCGACTACATCAGCTATCTCTCCCACGAGTTGCGCACACCCCTGACCGCCCTCAAGGAGGCATCGAGCATGCTCCAGGAGGGTGTTTTCGCGGGGATGTCCGAAAAGCAGGACGAACTTTACAACCTGCTCCAGGAGGAATGCGGGCGGCTCATCCGCTCCGTCAACCGGCTGCTTGACTTTTCGAAGATGGAGACGGGGATGATGACGCTTTCCCTGCAAAACGCTCCCCTGGAACCCATCGTGGAGAAAAACCTGCTCCGGTTTTCACCGGTATCGGAGCGCAAGAATATTTCCCTCCAGGCGCAGATCCAGCCGGGTCTCCCCAAACTGAGGATGGACACCGAGAGGATTGACGTGGCCTTGGAGAATCTTTTAAGTAACGCCCTGAAATTCACCGCCGAGGGCGGCCGCGTCAGGGTCGCCGTCCGATACCGCGCTGAAGTGAAGGGGGTCGAAGTGGCCGTTTCAGACACGGGTCGGGGGATTCCCGCCTCGGGATTGAAGGAGGTCTTTGAGAAGTTCAGGCGTGTCGATGACGGGAAGGGCGCCGTTCGCGGAACGGGACTGGGGCTTGCCATTGTCAGGCATATCATCAACGCCCACGGAGGTCGGGTATGGGCCGAAAGCGAAGTCGGCCAGGGGAGCACCTTTACTTTCTTATTGCCTGCGTCCTCTGGATAAGCGCGGGCATCCCGGGATGCGGCCCGTTACAGGTCATCCCCGCCAGGCTTCAGTACTGGCAGGCCGATGAACAGACAGCCGCGGGGAACTACCAGGCTGCGATCCAGGAGTACCAGCAGATCGTCAAGAAATACCCGAAGTCGGCGGATCGGGCGCTTTTCTGCATGGGGTACATTTATGCCCATCCCAAAAACCCGGACCGGGATTATGAGAAAGCCCTTGATGTCTTCAAGCGGCTGGTCTCCGCGTATCCCCAGAGCGACTACCGACCGCCGTCGGAATCCTTCATTCCCGTCCTGATTGAAGTGACGAACAGGGACAGGAGGAGCGCCGGACTGCGGAAGCAGGTCGACACCCTGGAAAAGCAGGTTAAAAGCCTGGAAAATCAAATCGAAGCGATGAAGGCTATTGACCGGAACCTGGAGGAGAAACGAAGACAATCGCCGCGCAAGTGAGGTCTCGGATGGAGAAAATACTGGTCGTCGACGATGATTTGAACATTCTGAAGGTGCTGCGGATGCGCCTTGAATCAGGGGGGTATGCCGTGGTGACGGCTTCGGAGTCCCAGAAGGCAAAAGGGAAAATCCTGGAGGAGAATTTCGACCTGGCGCTTCTGGATTTGAAACTGTCGGAGGCCGACGGAATCGACCTGATGAAGGACCTCCGCGAGGTTGATCCCGACCTGCCGGTGATCATCCTCACGGCCCACGGGACGATCGAGAGCGCCGTGGAGGCTATGAAAGAAGGAGCCTACAGCTATGTGACCAAGCCCTTCGATTACCGCGATCTGCTTGTGCAGATCCGGCACGGCATAGAAACATCAAGGTTATCGAGAGAGGTCAAACGTCTTCAGAGCCTCGTCCGGGCCGACCTTGAAGGGCAGAACATCATCGGCGAGAGTGAGGCCATGAAACAGGTTTCCCAGGTCGTGGCGCTCGCGGCAGGAACCGATTCCAACGTTTTTATCAGCGGAGAGAGCGGGACGGGGAAAGGGATGATTGCGAAGGCTCTCCACCGGTTGAGCGAAAGGAAAGACAAGCCCTTCGTCGCCATCAACTGCGCGGCCATCCCCGCCAACCTCCTCGAAAGCGAGCTGTTCGGTTTTGAAAAGGGGGCTTTCACCGGCGCCGTCGCCAGCAAGAAGGGGCTTTTCGTTCAGGCCGACGGGGGGATCATCTTCCTGGATGAGATATCCGAAGTCCCGCTCCCCATGCAGGGCAAACTCCTCAAGGCCCTAGAGGAAAAAGAATTCTATCCGCTGGGAACCCACAAAAAAACCAAGGTCGATGTCCGAATCATCTCCGCATCGAACCATGACATCGAGAAAGAAGTCGAGGCGGGAAACTTCCGCAGGGACCTCTTCTACCGCATCCACGTAATCCCGATCAGGGTCCCCCCCCTGAGGGACAGAAAGGAGGACATCCCCCTTCTGGTGTCCTATTTTCTGGCCAAGGTGGGGGAAAAGATGAAAAAACCCGCCAAGGTTCTCTCCCCGGCGGCAATGCGGAAACTCATGTTGTACCCCTGGCCGGGAAACGTGAGAGAACTCGAAAATATCATCGAATGCGCCGTGGTCATGTCGACGGAGGATATCGTTTCGGAAGAAATGATCATTCTTTCGAGTCAGGATGTGAGCGATCAGCTCTTCAAACCCTTCAGGGAATCCAAGCAGGACTTCGAGAAGAATTATCTCATCCAGCTCATGAAGATCAGCCGGGGAAACGTAAGCCAAGCGTCAAAGCTGGCCGGTAAATACAGAGCCGATCTTTACGAACTTCTAAACAAACACAAGATCAGCCCGCAAGACTTCAAGCAGGAATGAAGGATAAACCCTCCACCCAGGGCTTTATTCCTGCGATTGCCGCTCACGCCGCCGACGATCAAGACGACAAAATCACACCGCAACGGGGAATCGAACCGGCCCTGCACTAATCTCTTTTTTATTTTCCACTTGGTATCAACAGGTTAAATGTTCACCTCCCGCCTCAATCTTCCCGATAAACAATATGGCATCCGACCGCGGCCGGGACCGATCGGGACTTAATCGATCCCGAGGGGAAGGGTGTCTTAGGTCCTGACAGATCCGGTTGAAGGGAAACCCATACAATTTAAAACTAATGTATTTACGTTTAGTTATAATTTGTACTGCTAATTGCTGTATGGTAAATCCTTCGTTTTTTCCACTGATTTTCCATTCTTCAGACCGCTGAAAAAAATTAAATCATAATGATCTCGTTATGTTACAGTGAAAAAGTCCGCCTGGTACAGCCATTGCTCTATTGGTTCCTGCCCGAGAGGCATCGTTAAAAATCCCCAGCATATTCGTATAGATAAAAAATCTTGAGACCCATCAAAGCAAAAAGGCTTCGAAAGAAGCACTCTCTTCCTGTTTTTTCGAGCATCTTCTTTCTGCTCTGTCTGGCCCTGTCCCTTCCGGTTTTTTCGCAGGAGGCTCAATCCGCCCAGATCACCCTGGCATGGAATGCCAACAGCGAGTCGGACGTCGCGGGCTATAAAATCTACTACGGCACGGCAAGCAGGGTGTACTCAACGGTCGTCGATGTCGGACGGTGGACAAATTGCGTCATCTCGGGACTTCAGAACGGCATCACCTATTTCTTCACCGCCACGGCATACGACACCCAGGGAAACGAAAGCGGCTTCTCGGCGGAGATCAGCTACACCGTGCCCGCCGGGGCATCACCCTCCCCTGACCCTCCCCCCTCCCCTGACCCTTCACCCGCTCCTTCGTCACCCGTTGGGGGTTCGGGTGGTGGCGGCGGCGGCTGCTTCATCGCAACGGCCGCATTCGGCAGCTGCATGGCCCCGGAGGTCATGGTTCTGAGAAAGTTCCGGGACGATTTTCTCCTGACGAACACCCCGGGCCGAATTCTTGTCGGTCTCTATTACAGCCTCTCCCCGCCTGCCGCCGATTTCATCCGTGACCGCGAATACCTGAAGGCCCTGACACGCTGGGCGCTCGCACCCGTCATCTATGCCATCAGGCACCCGCTGACACCGGCCCTCTTCATTCCCGGCCTGTTCTTCGCGGTATATTGCATCGTTCGAATCGCGGTCAGGAAGCTCTCGAAGAAAAACAGGCAGGCTAATCACGCCTGAAAATATTTCGAACACACCCCAGGACATGGACCCATGACCCTCGCAAGAAAAAACACCAGGAAATATCCCCGGCTTGTCATCCTGAGCATCCTCCTTCTGCTTTCCCTGAGCATGCCGTTTCAGCTTCTTCCCGGAAGGTCCCATGCCGCACAGGTGACCCTGGCCTGGAACGCAAACACGGAAACGAACCTGCAGGCTTACAAGGTTTACAGCGGCACGGCAAGCAGGGCATACACGAACAGCTGTAACGTGGGCAATTCAACAAACTGTACGATCAGCAACCTGGCGGCCGGGACCACCTACTACTTCGCAGTCACGGCACTGAACACCGGGGGGAACGAAAGCGGCTACTCGAGCGAAGTCCGCTACACGGTCCCAGCCACGCCCCCGCCGCAACAGTCTCAGGAGCTGGTCATATCGGGAAAGCCTTACACCTCATGGAGTCTCGGCTTCAGAAACACGAGAATGCTCTATGCGCAGTCCTTCAAGGCCGCCGGCCCGAGGATCGAATCGGCAAGCGTCGCCCTGGCGAGATACCGGTCGCCTAACATGCCCGTTCAGGTCAGCATACGACAGACGTCTCCGACGGGATCCATCCTTGCGTCCGGTCAGGTTCTGCCTTCTCAGGTCACGTCCACGGATTACAGAAACCCCAGCTGGGTCAAGGTCACTTTTCCCTCCCCGGCACCTGTGACGGCGGGAACGACCTATTTTCTGGTGCTCGAGGTGTCCACAGGAAACTACAGAAATTATTACCGGGTCCCGCTGGGTAAGAACAGTTACGCCGACGGCATCGCTTACCAGGGCGCCGTCACGCGGAGGAGTGACGTCGACATCCTCAGCAAGATCGTGTTTTCGTATTAAAACCGTAGAAAAAAAGCGCCTGAAGCCGATGCCTCAGGCGCTTTTCGTCAATGGATCTTTATCACACCCGCTTTACCAGCCCATCTTCCACATGTCTTCGTCGGTATAGATCTTCTCGTCGATGGCATGGGCTTCCTGGGCATCGGCCTCGTAGTCCCGGGGCAGTTTTTTTCTCATGAACTCCCGGTACCACTCGTGGGCGGCGATCATGGACATGACCTCGCTCGTCCCCGTCCAGATGGAGGCCAGCCGGATGTCCCTGTAGATCCTCTCGATGGGGAAGACGTTCGTGTAGCCGATCCCCCCCATGACCTGCATCGCGTTGTGCACGACCTTCTGGCAGGACTCGGTGATGAATTTTTTCGACTCCGACACATACCGCCGGATCAGGTTCAGGCCGACGGCGCTGTCCACGGCCCGGGCCGTCGAGTACGCCATGGCCCGGCAGGCATCGAGGAGCATGGCCGCCTCGGCCACCTGGAAACTCACCCCCTGGAACGTGTTGATGATCCTTCCGAAGGCCCTGCGCCTCGTGGTGTAGTTCGTTGCGACATCCAGGGCGACCCGGGCGGAGCCGATGGTCATGGCGGCCGTGCCCAGACGCTCGGGGATCATCATGGTGTTGAAGACATCGTAGGCTCCGTGAAGCTTCCCCACGATGTTTTCCTTCGGCACCCTGGCATTCCGGAAGACAAGCCGTCCCGTGCCGCCGCCGCGGCAGCCCATAAGCCCGTAGAGGTACTTCGTCTCGACGCCGGGCCCCCGGTCCACGATGAAACAGGTGATCGAGTCCTGGGGCTTCGCCTCCGGGTTGGTGCGGGCGTAGACGAGGAAATAATCCGCCCCCTCTGCGCCGACGATAAAGCGCTTCTGGCCGTTGAGGACAAAGTGATCCCCCTTGTCCTCCGCCCTCGTGGCGGCTCCGAAAAAGTCCGATCCGCCCCTTGGCTCGGTGAGGCACTCGGCGGCGAAAAGATCTCCTCTCAGAAGCGGCCGGACATACTTTTCCTTCTGCTCATCCGTGCCGTGAAGGACGATGGCGTCGCACACGAGCTCGGCGCCGACCCCGAAGACACAGGAAAATTCATAGCCCAGGGTCCCCACCTCTTCCATGGCCATGCAGGTCGTAACCCAGTCCATCTCCCTTCCGCCCCATTTCTTCGGGTAACGGCAGCCGAGGAGGTTCCGTCGCCCCGCCTCCTGCAGGAACTCCTTGGGGAATTTGATCTTGTCCGCGTCCATATCCAGGATCATCTGGCGCGGCACCCATTTCACGAGGTCCCGCACCTCGTCCCTGAACTTGATCTGCTCCTTTGTCAAAAGATGGTCCAGCATTCCCACTTCCTCTTTCCCACTCAAGGTGATGACGAATTGTTTACAGAATCACAGAGCCCGTCGTGCCTTCGCTCGTTTCTCCTTATACCCGTTCCCCCTTGCATTCCTTTCCGGATACCTGCGTTCTCCGTCGTTCCGCATGCATCGACCCGAGGCGTATTGCCATGACTCCCTCTCTCGAACGTATAGTGCCGCGACGAGAAATGCTCCTCAATGGCCTTCCAGGCGGTCTGGTCCACCAGGCGGTCCAGCTCATCGGCCGAACGGCCGGGGCATTCCTTGAGGAGAAGAGGCCTGTTGAAGTATATTTTTTTCACGACCGAAGAGGGCCGGACGCTCATCCCCTCCATCGCGTACTCGATCTCGATCTGGATCGGTACCTCGAGAAAAAAAGCCGTCTCTTCAAGAAAGAGACGGGTCTTGATCCTGTCGACTACCCAGAGCATATAATTGCCTGCGGCATTTAGGTCTATCTTGTCTATCTGCTATCTTACAACGGACTCCCCGTTGCTTTTCGCTTACACCTTGAAGAGCGCTACGTAAACCGTAGACCTTCCTTTCATGACTCAAAACTGTATTGGTCAGCGCTTGCTGCCGAAGATCGAGCCCAGGACTCCACGGATGATCTGGCGCCCGAGCTGACTCCCGATGGCATGGGCGGCGCTCTTGGCGGCGGCACCGATCATTTTCTCCGTCTCGGACTGGGGTTCTTTTTTCTTCTTTGTCTCTGCCGCGGCGGCCTCTTCCTGTTGTATCTGAACGGCTTTTGCCTTCAGTTTTTCATAGGCACTCTCCCGGTCCACCATCTTTTCGTAGTGGCCGTACAGAACCGATCCCCTGATGAGCTTCGCCGCCTCATCGGGTGTGAGGGTCCCGAGACGGCTGTGAGGCGGCAGGACCCAGGCCTTTTCTACCACGGTGGGCGCCCCTTTTTCGTCCTGTACGGATATCAGTGCCTCGCCCACCGCAAGCTCGAGGATGGCCTTCGTCGTGTTGAGCTTGGGGTTCACCCGAAACGTTTCGGCCGCCGCTTTCACCGCCTTCTGCTCCTTCGGACTGAAGGCCCTGAGGGCATGCTGGACCCGGTTGCCGAGCTGACCCAGGATCGTGTCCGGGATGTCGATCGGGTTCTGTGTTACAAAGTACACGCCGACCCCTTTCGAACGGATCAGCCGGACAACCTGTTCGATTTTGTCCCCGAGGGCCTTCGGCACACCCTCGAAGAGAAGATGGGCTTCATCGAAAAAGAAGACCAGCTTCGGCTTCGGGGGATCGCCCACCTCGGGCAGGTTCTCGAACAGCTCGGCCAGGAGCCACAGGAGAAACGTCGCGTAGAGGCTGGGGGACTGCATGAGCCTGTCGGCCATGACGATGTTGACGACTCCCCTGCCCTTCGAGTCCGTCTGAATGAGATCGTTGATGTCCAGGGCCGGTTCCCCGAAAAACTTATCCCCTCCCTGTCCGTCCAGTATGAGGAGGTTCCTCTGGATGGCCCCGATACTCGCCGTCGAGATGTTTCCATATTCCGTCTTGAACCGGGCGGCGTTGTCGCCCGCGAACTGGAGCATGGATCGCAGGTCTTTGAGATCGAGGAGCAGAAGTCCGTTGTCGTCGGCGATCTTGAAGACGGCGTTCAGCACCCCGCTCTGCGTGTCGTTGAGGTTGAGGATGCGGCTCAGAAGAAGCGGTCCCATCTCGGAGATTGTGGCGCGAAGGGGATGGCCCTTTTCCCCGAAGACATCCCAGAGCACAACGGGGTAGGCATCGAACTTGAAGTCCTCGAGTTTCAGGTTCTTGATCCTCTCGATGATCTTCGGGTTGTCACCCCCGGGCTGGCTGATCGTCGCCAGGTCCCCTTTGACGTCGGCCATGAAAACGGGTACACCGATCGAGCTGAACTGCTCGGCCATGACGCGAAGGGACACCGTTTTCCCGGTACCGGTGGCGCCGGCGATCAGGCCGTGGCGGTTGGCCATTTTCGGAAGGATGGATATCTCCCGGGCTCCCTTAGCGATGGGAAGCGGGGGGGCTGCTTGGGACATCTTTTTTCTCCTCCTGCAAAACCGATGGATGACAGGGGTTGGATCCGACTCGAACGGACAGGGGTCAGCGCAAAGGCCTGAGTTTCAGACCTTGGAACAGTGTAACGAAAGAACAGGCGATGGACTGCGGCCCGGGATGCCCCGGGCCGTCCTGCGTTCGTGAAAAGTAGAGATCTATTATTTCTTTTTGGGTTCCGTCTTCTTGCCGGTGTCTTTCACCTCGATCTTGGTGGCGGTCATGAAGTATTCGATCGTCACCTTCGAACCCACCTTCGGGTCGCCCGTGATTTTCGTGTTTTTGTCCTTGGCAATCTTCCAGTTCTCCTTGCCCTTCTGAACGGTGATTGAGTCGTCCTTCACCTCGACAACGGGGCCCGTGACCTGATAGGCCCATGAGGCCTGTACAAAAGCGAATGTGGCGACCAGTACAAGAATCCCAACGATCAAGACGCTGCGCTTCATAAAATGCCCTCCTCCTTTTTGATTTGTCGCTTTACTATAAGAAAAGACCCGGAAAAGTCAAGACGGTGCTGCTGTTCTCCATGGTTCAGTGGCATTTTCCTCTTGAGACCCGCCCCGTTTCCTGTCAGAATCCCGGTCGCGGACTTTAGCCGCATAAGAGCTTACCATGCTGCACATCGAGCAATTCCGCTATCATTCCGATAACCTGGGATACCTGGTATTCGGAGAACGATCGGCCATCGCCGTTGACGGCGGCGCTGTGGCCGACATTCTCAAGTTTCTGCAAGCACGGCGACTCGAACTCCTTCACGTGACAAACACCCACGACCACTACGACCACACGATGGGAAACGATGAACTTCTCAAACGAACGCAGGCGACATACCTGGCACCGGCGGAACTTGCAAAAAAAGGGAAGGTGATCCTCGAGGGTGAAAAAATCGTGATCGTCCCGACGCCCGGCCATACCGGGGACTCCGTTTGTTTTCACGTGGGAAATGCCCTGGTCTCCGGAGACACCCTGTTCAACGGTACCATCGGGAACTGCTTCACGGGGGATCTGCGGGGCTTCTATCGCTCTGTCAGGAAGCTCATGACCCTCCCGGACGACACGGTCATCTTTGCGGGCCATGACTATGTCCGGGACTCGGCGGCCTTCGCGAAACGACTGGAGCCGGGAAACAGGGATCTGGATGCCTTCCTCTCGAGCTACGACCGGGGTTGCGTCTATTCGACCCTCGCCGAGGAGCGAAAGGTCAATCCCTACCTCCGGTTCAACGACAGGCGGATCATCGCCATTCTCGAAAAAAGGGGACTTCCCGCCGGCACGGAATACGAGCGATGGGAATCCTTGATGGGCATTGAATGAAATCGTCCCGGAGAAAAACGGGAGGATGACCGTCAGCCGTCAACGCTGATCAGACCTTCCCGGATGGCGTACTTGGTCAGTTCCGCGACGCTCCTCATGTTCAGTTTCTGCATCATGTTCCGCCTGTGAGTCTCCACGGTCTTCACGCTCACCCCGAGGTGAGATGCGATTTCCTTGGTGGTCGAACCCTCGGCGAGCAGCTGGAGGATTTCCCGCTCCCTCTGCGTCAGGGGAGACCTCGCTGCGGTGAGCGGCTCGGACAATTTGTCGAGATAGCCTTTCACGACCACATCGGCGACACTCGGGCTCAGGTAGGTGTGCCCTGCGGCAACGCTGCGGATGGCCTTGGCGAGTTCATCGAAGGCGCAATCCTTGAGGAGGTACCCGGAAGCGCCGGCCTCGAGCATCCCCAGGACAAACCGCCGGTCGGAGTGCATGGACAGGGCAACCACCTTCACGCCGGGGATTTCGTTTGTGATCTTTCTCGTGGCGTCGATTCCGTTCATGTCAGGCATGGTCACGTCCATCACCACCACGTGGGGATGAATCTTCTGCGCCAGTTTGAGGGTTTTTCTCCCGTTATCCGCCTCTCCGGCCACTTCCAGCCCCGCTTCCTTCTCGATCAGCGTCCGAAGGCCGTCACGAACAATCTTGTGATCATCGGCCAGCAGAATTCTAATAACCATGTCCTGCCCTCCTCTTCATCTTCCTTTTCTTTTTGCGCGGGATCTCCACCGTCACGAAAGTCCCCTTACCGGACCTGCTTGTGACCTTGAGTCTACCACCGAAATACTGCAGCCGCTCGCGCAGACTGAAGAGGCCGAATCCCCCCTCCGCATCCACGCCCGCATCGATCCGGGAAACGTCGAACCCGACCCCGTCATCCCGGACCATGATCCGGAGATGATCGCCGAACTCCCGGATCGAGATGGACGCTTCGATCGCCTTGGCGTGTTTGACGACATTGATCAGAAGCTCCCGTACAGCCTGGAAAAGCAGAATTTGAACATCCTGATCCAGTCGCCTGTTTCGCAGGTCGCTCTCGAATCTGACGGCTATACCGTGCTTTGTCCTGACCTGTTCGGTCAGCCACTCCACGGCCGGCTCGAAGCCCAGTTCATACAGAACGGAGGGGCTCAGTTCCGTCATGAGCGCCCGCGTCTGCTGGATGGACTCATCAATCAGTTTCCGCACTTCCCGGATCGGCCCGATCATGTCGCATTCCCGGGCCTGGTCCAGCAATGCGTCCAGCCTGAGCTTGGCGACAGCCAGGCTCTGGCTGACATTGTCGTGGAGATCGACGGAAATCCGCCTCCTTTCGCTCTCCTCGGCCATGAGTAATTCCGAAGCCAGCGTGCGAAGATGCTTGTTGCTCCGGCGGAGCCTCTCCTCCATCTTCAGACGCTCCGTGATGTCCCGGGCGGCGGCGAACACCCCGATCACTTCTCCCGCCTCGTCGCGGTACACGGTGGCGTTGTATAGAACCGGGGTCACAGAGCCGTCCCGGTGACGGATCTCCAGGGCGTAATCCCGCACCAGCCCCTCCTGAAAGACCAGCCGATACCCCTCCCTGGCCTTCTCCGGCTCCGTGAAATAGTCCGAGAAGTCCGTTCCGATCAGCTCCTGTCTCGAACAGCCGGTAACGTTCTCCGTCGCCGTGTTCACGTCGCTGATCCTGCCGTCGGGGTCGATCGTCACGAGAGGGTCCGGGCTCGCTTCGATCAGACGGCGGTTGTAGGCCGTCGCCCGCCGCAGGGCCTCCTCGGCCTTTTTGCGCTTCGTGATGTCGCGGGCAGCGGCAAAAACACCGACGACGTTCCCCCCCTCGTCGCGGTACACGGTGGCGTTGTATAGAACCGGGGTCACAGGGCCGTCCCGGTGACGGATCTCCAGGGCATAATCCCGCACCAGCCCCTCCTGAAAGACCAGCCGATACCCCTCCTTGGCCTTCTCCGGCTCCGTGAAATAGTCCGAGAAGTCCGTTCCGATCAGCTCCTGTCTCGAACAGCCGGTAACGTTCTCCGTCGCCGTGTTCACGTCGCTGATCCTGCCGTCGGGGTCGATCGTCACGAGAGGGTCCGGGCTCGCTTCGATCAGACGGCGGTTGTAGGCCGTCGCCCGCCACAGGGCCTCCTCCGTCTTCCGCCTTTCAGCGATCTCCGTCTCCAGCCCTGCGACGGTCTGCCACAACTCTTCCGTCCGCTCCCGGACCCGTGTTTCCAGGATGTCGTGCGATTTCTGCAGATCTCTCCGCGTGGCTTTGAGCTCCTCGATAGACCCCATCCGCTCCAGGGCAATGGCCACCTGATCCGCCACGGCACGCATCAGCGCCAGTTCGTCCTCTGTAAAAGTGGGCCTCGTGCGGGTCCCGAAGGAAAGGGTGCCGACCACAAGCCCCTGAGATATCAGCGGATGAGCGGCATAGGCCTCAATCCCCAAGGAACGGACGAGGTTCGTCCGGGGATCCCGCGTCTCAGAGATGTGTTCCGCCACGATCCTGCGGCCATCCCGGGCGACACACCCGGAAACAGCCTCACCGTAATCCAGCCTCTCGATGCCGCCTGCCGTCTCATCGGAAATCCCTTCCCAGGCGTTGAGCTGCAGGCAACCCCTCTGTTCATCGACCAGGTAATTGAAAAAGACCTGGCAACCCAGGTGATTCATGATCTTCCGGCACAGTTCGTTGATGATCGCCTGCGGACGACCACTGATCAGGAGCCGGCCGGCCGTCTCGGCCAGAATTTCCAGGCGCCGGTTGCTCTTTCTGAGTTCCTCTTCCGCCTGCTTGCGTTCTGTGATGTCTTCGTTGAGAACGACTACACCGGAGAGACCGCCTTCCGGAGTGTAAAACGGGACGGCGGAGTTGAGGATGGTCTTCTTCGATCCGTCAAAGCACTCGATATCCAGAACCTCATTGAGGCTTGTTTCGCCGTTGCGGACGGCCCGGGCAATGGCCCAGTCGTCCGGCGCAAGAGGTTTACCCGTGCCGGCCCACCAGGCCTTGTATTCATGAAATTCCTCGGGCCCCACATAGCGGGCTCCGGACCAGATTTTCCGGCTCGCGGAATTTCCATAGACGATCACCCCGTTTTCATCTGTGAACCAGACCCCCACGGGCAGATTGTCCACGACCGCCCTCAGCCTTTCCTCGCTTTCTATCAGGGCCTGTTCGGCCTGCTTGCGCTTGGTGATGCTGCGGTTGCTGGCCCGCCGCCCCAGAAATTTTCCACTGTCATCGAAGACAGACTGACAGACGTGCCCGATCCACCGGGTACTGCCGTCCCGGCAGAGTATGCGAAACTCAAGCTGGCAGCTCCCCTGTTTTTCTCTTTTGACCTCATCCAGATGATGCCGGACAAGACCCCTGTCCGCCGGGTGAACGATTTCCAGTAAAAGACCGGGATTTTTCAGGAACTCCTCTGCCGGATAACCGGTGATTTGACTGCAGGAAGGGGATACATAGACAAAACAACCATCCGGCCCTACCAAGCCCTCCCAGTCATAGGTGTAATCGGCCACAATACGATATTTCTGGCAGATTTCCCTGAAATCCCCCGAATCATCAGGCGCGGAGCCATCTCTGTCCCCGGACCGGGCCGGTCCTCTCAGATGATCCACGAATGCGCCGATTCCCTTCCGGAACGCCCCGAGAAACGCTTCCACTCCCATAAATCCTCCGTTGAAATCCGCCTGCACTGAGTAACGCTAATAATGTTTGAAAACAGCCGATTACGTGCTCTCCATGATGATTCACGAACCGGGAAAATGCTGCGGCCCTCTGAATCTTCGCTCAAAAGCCGGGTCTATTTCAGCTTCTATAACAGGAGAAGGAAATGATTGGAATAAGGGAAACACTGACTTTCTATTAACCTATCCCTCAAAAACCTTAATCCATCGGATTAGGCTAATATAATGTTCTTTCAATTTCAAGATCAGGTATACCCCAATAGTCAAAAAAATCAAAATGTGGAAGTCTGAAACGGAAAATGGCTGATTTTCCCGCAGACAACACGACCAGGAAGGAGGACAGGACCATGGCGGATATCATATTGAAACAGACCGAGGAGTGGTTCGCCAGGCATCGGCAAGAGATTATTCGTTGTCCCTATCAACCGGGCAACCTCATGATCACGAGGTCCGGGTGCAAGAAGAGAAGAGACAGGGCAAGGCGGGAGAGCTATGACGACATCACGAAAGGCGATTTCTTCCAGTATATATACAAAAGCGGGCTGATGGTATGTCGGGATTGCCGGCTGGAACTGGAGTATCCATCAAAAGGAGGTAAGGTCATTCCATTTCACAGGCAGGGTCACGGTGCAGCGACCAGCATCACCCGCACCCAGCGCGTGGGCACCTGACGGGCCGTGACAGAAACTCAGCGGCCCCTCGAAAGATGAAGCCGGCCGGATGATCATCCGGCCGGCTTTTCAGCAGCAGGCGATAGGAAGGGCTCGCCGTGAAACGGCTGCCCCGATTTCAAGTCATTCGGGCCCGCTGAAGCTCCGAGCCGTGACGACCCACATCTCCTCTTCCCCGATCCCTGCTGCGGGGTCATGAACCGGATTGAAGGTTCTCAACTTCCCGGCGATGAACAGCCTGAGTTTTGTCTCCGCCATCCTGAGCCAAGCGGGCTTGTGCCGGGTCATTATGTCTTCAATGATATCCCTCTCAATGAGCAGGTTGATTCTTCTGGATTTTTTCGGACGCCCGCTTCCGGCACCCGGGAGTTCCCAGTCGATCAGTACGCAGAAATCGTTGTAACAGGGCTTCGTATTAAACCTGGCACCATCCGGGAAAAGGGGCCTGATCGACTGGACCAGGCGGCCCAGGTGGCCTTCATAAGCGCAATCCCGCATTTGCGCGGACATCAGGATATCGCCGCGGGCATTGGTCGCTTGCATGTCTCAAACCCCCTTTCTGCCGGTTTCACCGGCCGTGAGCCGGATCACTTCTCCGCTTTGATCGGGATCTTCTTGCCGGCCGCCTGTGCTTCTTTCGTCTTGGGTATCGTCACGGTGAGGACACCTTTTCCGAACTCCGCCTGGGCTTTCTCCGAATCGATCCCTTCCGGGAGAGTGACGACCCTTCGAAAGGACCCGAAGGACCTCTCCATGCGGTAATAATTTTTTTTCTTTTCCTCCTGCTCCTCTTTCTTCTCTCCCGAGATCGTCAGGACATCACGGGTGATCGATACATCGATGTCCTTTTCATCCATGCCCGGCAATTCCGCCTTGACGAACACCGTTTTTTCGTCTTCGCTTACATCAATCGACGGGGCGAAAACCCCCAGTTTTTCCTCCAGGGCCCGGAAAGGCCTCATCGAAAAACCGTGGGCGAAATCGTCGAAGAGCCTGTCGATCTGGCTCCAGAGAGAGAACAAAGGACCTTCTCCGCGCCTTACCGGGAGGCGACCCTCCTGCCTTGTCATGTCTTTTCCGGCCATCATGAACACCTCCTTTCACTCCGCGTTACATCCCCCAGGCTTTCGCTATCGTTACTCTTCCCTGCTTCCCTTGAAATATCTCTGCAGGGCCTGGATCAGAAACTGATTCTCTTCGGGCCCGGGATCCGCTGTCTCCCCTTGTCGGCCGTTGAAGTAACGGGAAATCGTGTTGATGATTGCCGCTTCGAGGAGCGTTCTGTTGTAAAGCCCCTTCTCATCCTCTCTCTCCAGGATAACGGCGGCGGACTTCCTGTCGCAATGAACCTCGGGTTCCCCCGGGTTCACCCTGTACGGGAGATCCATCGTTTTCTCGGTTCCCGCGCTCTCCCCCTTACAGCCGCCATCTTCGGATCGACCGATTCCGTTTCCTTTCCTTTTTAGAATGAGTCGCCGTCCCGCCACAGAGATATCCACATCGCCCGGTTCCGCGCCGGGAATTTCAGCCGTCACGATCACGGCTTTTGTACCCGCCCGGATTCTGACAGACGGGTCGGCGCCGAACGACGGACGAATAAACGGATTGAACGGTGTCGACGGCTTCTCCTTTTCCGTGCCGGAAGGCATCGATACCGGTGGAAACATCTTCTTCGCAGGGCCCATATCTGCGACCTCCGTCCGGAGGAACAGGTTCCCCACGGTACGAGACTGCCCCCCCTTCTCATCGACGCGATGAAACGGCAGGGCCGTCTCTGTACTGCCGGGACTCAGCGAACGAGAAGAACGGGGCACTTCGCGCTTCGCATCACCTTGTCGGCCACACTACCCAGGTGGTGAAGGAGACCGGTCCTGCCATGCGAGGCAATCACGATCAGGTCGTTCTTTCTTTCCGACTGCTCCTTCAGAATTTCTTCCCAGGGAACGCCCGTTTTAATGTCATAGACGATGTCCAGTTTCTTTTCCTTCGCGATTCTATCGACTTCCTTCTGCATTTTCTCCTGCGCCGCGCGGATACTTTCCTTCTCGACGGCGATCAGCACTTCCTCCTTGATGCAGTAGTCAACGGCGCAGGGCTGCAGCTTGTCGACGACGTGGAGAAGGTAGATCTTCGAATTGTTCTGAACTGCGATGTCCACAGCCTCTTTCAGGGCCCGGTCCGAATACTCGGAAAAATCCGTCGGGACGAGAATACTCTTGGGTGCAAACATGGGATTTCCCCCTTTCATTTGAACTGGTTGTGATGATGTCCCGGCTGAAGTCACCGGGACCTCCTTGACGGACCCGCTTCTTCCAAAAGGCCTTGAAAGCGCCTTCAGGGAATATCTAATACAATGAAAAAAAAACATCCATCGGGTGAACACCGATCCTGCATTTCCAAATTCCTTACGTCTCCTAAGGCTTTGGATGAATCGGCTCTCAGGTCCGTCCGACCTCGAAAAAACGGGTCATTCCGACGGTATCCCCTTCACCGTTTGAGATCCAGGGCAGTGGGGACCGTTTTTTTTAATCCGATTGAAAACAGGGAGGTACACTTTCGCCATCGGGGCCGGATGTCGGCGGAGCCATCCGCATGTACACCGCTCACCGTCCCGGTCATGGCATTCATCTCCTGCTCATTTGTAACGGCAGTCTGATGCGAATCCATGTTTTATTTTCGCCGATTTCGCCTGTTTTTTTGCCATCGGGAGAACCTGATCTATGTCGTGTAAATGATTTTGGACCGCACGGTGAACGGTAACGCCCGTTCTGCAGGAGGAAAACTCGGATTTACCGGGAAGACAACCGGGATGTGCCCGGGTCGGCTCGCATACCCTCATCCTTTCGCTGATGGGATCCTAAGGGATCATGACGAAGAGAATCGGATTCTCCCCGATGGCCGGCATGCGGGCCTGCATATAGAATTCAACAAGAAGTCCCCGACGCAGATCCCCGGAAGCAGAGGGGCAACATTTAGAAGGGAAAGGAGGTTCAACATGAAAAGGTTGATGCAGCTTATGGTGATTTGCTTTGTCCTTGCGATCTTCGGCCTGGCCATGGCTCAGGGCCCCGGTTACGGCCGGGGCGGCGGGCCCTGGTACGACGACGAGGGTTACTACTGTCCTTACTGCGGCCAGCCATACGGCCAGCGCGGTTGGGGGATGGGTCCGGGAATGATGGGCCGTGGAGGCATGATGGGTCCCGGTTGGGGCGGTCGCGGCTACTACCGCATGACCCCGGAGTGCCAGAAGGCCTTCGACGAAACGGCGCCGCTCAGAAGGGAACTCTACAGCAAGCGCTTCGATTATCGGGAGGCGCTGAGAAACCCCAAAACGTCCAACGAGATGCTGAACAAGATGGAAAAGGAAATGGACGATCTGCACGAAAAGATCTACGCCAAGATTCCCCGGAACTGCTGGTAAAACAGGTTCCGGATCGAGGCACGGGAAAGGGACGCCCGGTTACGGCGTCTCTTTCCCGTTATTTTCCGCTTTCAGTCCGCCCTTGCCTGACCTTATGACGCAAAGGACGGTCAGACCGGATCGGGCAGGGCCGCCTTCAGGTGCGAAGCTCCAGCCTGTAACACTTCTCCTTCATGACGGGGTGATAGGCCTTCTTCATCTGGGCCAGGTTTGGCACGCCCATGTCGCTTTCCTTGTTGATATAACGGCAGCCGTGAAAAAGACGCCGGGCACATTCACGGTCCAGGAACTGGTAGAGGCCCCTCACGTTCGGGAAGGCTTTCTCGAAATTGAGGACCCCCATGTCCTCGGTGACGCGCGATGCGATCCCGAAGGCGCTGACGGCGCCGTCGATCCGGATCAGGATCCCCGTCACTTCCAGCCTCTCGATATTCTCCAGAGCCCGGATCGCGGCCTTCTTCTCACAGGCCAGGCTGAAATTCTCGTCGGCGTCGCAGTCCCGCATCTCGAACCATTTCTCCAGAAAATCGAGACACTCCCCTGAATGAGCCTGCTTCATCTCCTCGATGACGGCCCGGTTTTTCTCCACGTACTCCCTCACGAACTGATGGATCTGGTTCCGCTTCCCCGCGTAGCGGTTTCCCTTGAGGGTTGCCAGATCCCGCGCAAGGTACACGTAGTCTTCGAACTCGGGCTGTTCCGTGATGATGAACAGGGCCTCTGCCTCCCTGCGACCCTGGTCCATGAGATAACTTTCGGGGACGAACCCGTATTGCTTCACCCCGGTTTCAACGGCCAGAGCCCGGAGATGAGCGAGTCTGGGCCTCTTCACGGGGGACACGGGAAGGAAGAGGTGACGGTCTCCCGGGATGATGGTCGAGTCGTTCAGGAAGACAACCCGTTCACCGTCGACGGCAAAACTTGTCCGGTAGGCCTGGTCACCCCAGACGACGACGGAAAAAAGGGAGTAATTGCTGTGACGGTACGGCTGATGTTCGAAAAAGGGCTTCAGCGCTTTGTAGTCGTCAATCTCAACCGGCTTGAAATTCATTGCCTGTCACCGACCGGCCTACCCCACGACCTTTCCCTGCCGCAGTTTCTGAATCTCCTCCGTGCTGTAGCCCAGCGCCTTCAGGATCTCTCCGGTGTGGTCCCCGTGGAGGGGCGCAAGTCGCCGGACGGTTCCGGGCATGTCGGAGAGTTTCGGCAGGATCCCCACCTGCCGGATTTTCCCCAGTTTCGGATCCTCGACGTCGATGACCATCCGGCGGGCCTTGATCTGTGGGTCTTCGAAGACCTCGTCCAGGGAGTAGACCTTCCCGATGGGCACGTCCTGACGGATCAGGAGATCGAACCATTCGTCGCGGGTCCTGGTCAGGAAGACCTTCTGAAGCTCGTCGTAGATCTCCCTGAGTTTCTGATCGGGCGGGCGGAACGTCATGTCCATGAACCACTTGAAAGGCATGAGATCCTCCCGGCCGATGGCCCTGCACAGGTTGTCCCAGAAATGGGGTTCGAGGCAGCCGATGCTGATGTACTTTCCGTCCTTCGTCTTGTAGGTTTCGTAATGGGGATAACCGCCGAGGGCCCAGGACTCGCCTCGTTTTATCACCGTGCCGTTGTAGAAATACTCCTGGGTGAACCAGGTCAGGAGGTGCAGGGCCCCTTCCATGTAGGTGTGGTCGAGGTACTGTCCCTTCCCCGTCATGTCCCTCACGCGGAGGGCGAGGAGAATAGCCACGGTCCCGTAAAGGGAGACGCCGGCGAAGTCCGCGATGAGGTTGAGGGGGATCGAAGGCCTGTCGTCCTTCGGCCCGAGCAGGCCCAGGATGCCTGCCTGGGAGATATAATTGATGTCGTGACCCGGATAAAGCCGGTAGGGACCGTCCTGCCCGTAGCCGCTGAGCGAACAGTAGATGACACGGGGGTTGATCGCCTTGACCGTGTCGTAGTCGATCTTGAGCCGCTTCACCACGCCGGGCCGGTATCCCTCGATGATGACGTCCGCCTCCCCGGCCATGCGGTAGAAAATCTTCTGCCCCTCCTCGGATCTCAGGTTGATCCCGATGCTCTTCTTGTTCCGGTTGAGGGCGAAGTAAGCCGTCTTTTTCCTCTTCTCCTCACCCTTTGTGGAATAGCCCATGTCCTCATAGGGAAAGGGCTCTGCCGGCTCCACCTTGATGACGTCGGCTCCGAAATCACCGAGAATCATCGTGCAGAGTGCCCCCGGGACATAATTGGAAAGATCGAGAACTTTTATACCCTCCAGCGCTGACATGATGACCCCTCCCTTTTTTCTTTTGAAATCGGAATACGCCGTGATTCCGGCGTCTTCTATATCACAGGACGGTGGAACCTGCCAGGCAATTAAAGCCGACGAACCCGGTCGCTGACCGGGGAGCACTCCCCCTGTTTGGTTTTTATGTTAATATTCTTCATGAATTTGCAGCGCGTTGAATTTGGGGTTGACAAAGAGGCCGTTTCGTTTTATTCGGAAGCGTCTTTTCACACGGGGGGCAAGGATATGAGTCATGGCCGAAAAGAAGGAGTTTTGCGGAATCTGCGGCAAGCGCCGCGAGTTTGTGAAGTGCCTGGGCTGTGAAATCCCCCTCTGTGAACAGTGTGCCGTTTTCGACCTCATCGGGTCCGGATGCGGAACGGTCATCCCCGCGTATTACTGCCTGTCCTGTGTGAAGGACGCCAGCATCAACCCCAACGCTATCTTCTACAGCAACGAATAGCCGGCGGCCGGAAAAATTCATCTCCCGTCAACCCCGCAGACGATTTTGCCCTGATGGTACAGCCATGGAAAAGGCGAACGTCATCGAAGTGTTTCTCGATGTCGAGGCTCACAGGCTGACGGCCGACATCATCCGGAGATTCTCGACGAACAAAGAGGACATCCGGGAGCCGGCTCTCGGCGGCCTTGATCTCCGATCCTGCAAATCGATCCTCGATCTCGGCTGCGGCTTCGGCTTTTTCACGGAAGCCCTGAAGGGCCGGGTCCATCCGGAGGCCTCCGTCCGGGGCATCGACATCATCGAGGGGTATGGCCCCCTCTTTCTCAGAACCTGCGAGAGCGCGGGCCTGCGCGGCAGCTTCTCCTCCGAGGGCGTCCACAGCATCCGGGCTCTGGACGACCGGGTGTTTGATCTCGTTCTTTGCAGCTATGCCCTTTATTTTTTCCCCGAGATCATCCCCGATATCTCGCGGGTCCTGAAAAACGAAGGGGTTTTCGTATCGATCACGCACAGCAGCGGAAATTTGGGGGAGCTCATCGACGCGGCAAAAGAAGCGCTCCGGGCCCGGAACATGCTCCCCGGAGAGACGCTGCCCATCGAGGGGATCATCCGCCGGTTCTCATCCGATAACGGGCTTCAACTCCTCTCCCCCTGGTTCGGTCATATCCGCAGCGTGGATTACCCGAACGAGCTGATCTTCTCACCGGGCGACCTTCAGAAAATCGTCGAATACTTTCAATTCAAGAGCCCCTTTTTCCTGTCCGGGACGGGATTTTCACCGGAGACAGTCGCCGGTCTTTTAAGGCGGCACCTCGAGCGGGTGCTTCACGCCCGTGATTCATTCACGATTTCCAAAGATGACACCATCTTCATCGCCGAGAAACCCCTGAGGGAGGGGGGGAAATGAAACGTCAACCCAAACGATTCTGCTCCCTCTGCGGAGGCGTAACCGTGACCCGGAGGGAGGATAACGTCCCCCGCAGCTATTGCGAGACCTGCGGCGTCTTTTTTTACGAAAACCCGCTCCCCGTCGTCTCGACCATCCTTCTGTCGGACCGGAAGATCCTTCTCGTCAAACGCGGCAAGAAACCCTACCGGGGCATGTGGTGCCTGCCCACCGGTTTCGCCGAGGCCGGGGAGAGCATCGAGGACGCGGCCCTGCGGGAACTCGAGGAGGAGACGGGCATGCGGGGATCCATCGTGGGTCTCGTGGATCTCGGCTCCGCCGAGAACTACTATTACGGCGACCTTCTCTTCGTGACCTTCGAGGTGGAAGCGACGGGCGGCAGGCTCGCCCGCGGAGGCGACGCGGACACCGTCAGATATTTCCCCCTCGATCGCATCCCGCGGCTTGCCTTTACATCGAACAAAAAGGCCATCGAGGCATTCATCCGCAGCAAAGCCGACGCCTGGGCCATCCTCGATTCCTTCAATCTCGCCGTGACGGAAGGGACCGCAGGAAAGAAGAAGAAAAACCTCCTCTCGGACCGGTTGATCGAGGTCATCGAAAAAAACGCCGACCGCATCGCCCGTCTCTGGCTCGAGGACGTGACGACGAACCATTCCACGGCGGGGTACCACCACGTCGACCGCGACGATCTTTTCAACAGGGCTTACGGGATCATATCGCAGTTTGGACGCTGGCTGGGCGGCTACTACCGGGATCAGGACATCCGGAATTTCTACACGGAACTGGGAAGGGAAAGACATCAGGCGGGATTCAAGCTTAGTGAGGTCCTGAGCGCCCAGAGCCTCCTCAAGAAACACATCTGGGAATTCGCCCTCTCGAGAGGCATGTGGCAGAAGACCCTCGACATCTACATGGCCCTCGAGCTCGACAGGCGAATCGTCGTCTTCTTCGACAAGGCGGCCTTTTACACCACCAAAGGCTATGAAGGCAAAGCGGGGGCCTGAGAAAAACGGGGCTTCGGGGCCCCGTTTTTTGTCTTGTCCGCAGGCTATGGACGGTTAGAGAAGGTCTCCGAATTTCCGCCCAAGAATATACCCCGATATGACAAGGACCACCGAGAAATCGAGCCTCTTGAGAGCCCCGACGACGATACCTTTCAGGACCGGGGAGTTCTCGAGGGATGCGAGAAACGCCGAGGGGACGGCATCGAGAATGAGCGTGCAGGGATATCCCAGCCACTCCCCGTGCCGGACCCAGAAAAAGATCTCGAATCCCAGGAAAATCAGACCTGTGATGAACAGGAGGTCTCCCACGACTCCGACAATGGATATGTCTTTCTTGGCCGTCTGACGGCCGGCGGTGCTGCCCAGAGAAGTGTACCTCCAGTCTGTAGAATAATCCTCCGCTCCGCGCATTTCGTTACCTCCACATTGTGTCCTGGGCGTGCAAATGGAGACCGTTATGCAGAGGCTATTGCTCGCCCGGCAACCCTGCTACCCTATCCGCCGTGACGGACTTAGGCCAGCGGCTTTGCGCCCCACCCTTTCGGTGTGGTTTGCCTTTATCAGGCTTATGAAAAACCCAATCATCTCAATGAACTGAAATCCTATTGACCCGCGTGTCGCTTCCTTCGCCGAATGCTCCTTTCTCGAACACATTATCGGCGAAATACATGAAAACTTAAGTGATTTTTACAGCCGGAAAGATTCATGGGAGGGCTGATTTCTCTTCTTTTTCAATGTCAGGGTCAGCTCGAACCGGGCCGCGGGCCCCGACCCCGGTTTAGAGGGTCACGCGCACCGGGGAATTGACACGGTCATCCGTCGCCATGGCCTTTTCGACGAGGGCGCGAATCGCCGGGCCGTCCTCGCAGGTGAAAAACACATCCCCTTCCGCCCGCTTCAGGAATTCCGCTTTGAAATCCTGCAAGAGAAGCGACACGTTCCGGCCGCTTTCCCGGATCAACCGCATGGCCATGAGCCCGCCGGCACAGTCAGATTCTCTTTGTTATTCCTCCAGAATTTCTTCGGTAGCCAACACTTCAAACACTCGCACAATGGCTCCTTCCCGGCATCCAGAAAGCGCTTGACATACAGTTGACTAATCAACTATATTATTTGCAAACATGAGCCCCTGTGTGGAGAACTATGGGTAACGATGATCGCCTGATTTATCTTCTTTCCATCGCTCAGCAGGCCTTGAAGGACCACGCGAACAGAAGCATCTCGGAGGCAGGCGGCAAGGTGACTCTTGCCCAGGCCGCCATCCTGTTCCTTCTCAAGGCGAAAGACCGGCGCTACATGTCGGAGATGGGGCAAATCATCGGGGTCGACAATTCGGCAATGACGCGCCTGGTGGATCGCCTCGAGAAAGCCGGGCTGGTCAACCGTCAGATCGACCCCCAAAACCGAAGGGCGATTTCGATCCTGTTGACGCCGGCAGGTCTCAAGGAAGCGGCCGCGGCGCTGACCGTCATCAAACGCATCAACGAGGAGATCAAGAAGGATTATTCGCCTGCGGAAGTGGAAGCCTTCAAGAAGGTTTTGGGCGGTATTTTGCGTAAATTCAAGACACCGAAGGAGTGAGACCATGAAGGAATGGCAAGATCTTGGGAGGCAACTGAAGGGCTACATCAACGTAGACACGTTTCCGGTGGCAATCCGCTTTTTGAAAAACAAAGAAGATATGCCCGAAGGGACTCGAACCCCGTTGAAGCACATGAAGGTGAAAATGGCTCACTGCCAGGTCCAGACCGTCGCCCGGAAGTACGGCTGGACGATTGCGATGACCAAAGACGACCTGGGATGCGCCATTTCAGGTCATACCTACGGGTGGGAAACGGCCGACCCGGATGCCGTCGTGAAGTTTCTCACAAAAATGAATTATGCGGGCGGCCGTGAGGCCGCGAAGGCCGTCTATCAATCCATGCGATGCCTGAAGCCGGGAGAGTGCGACGCCGTTGTCTATTCGCCGCTGGAGCGGACCAGGGTCGAGCCGGATGTCATCCTGATCTATCTCAACCCGGCACAGCTCATGCGCTGCCTCCATGGCAGCACCCATCATACAGGCATCCCGATCACCTGCTCGTTTTCGGGCCGCGCGGCTTCCTGCACGGAAGGCGTCATCGGCGCGTTCCTTGACCAATCCCCGAAAGTCGTTGTCCCCGGAAACGGCGATCGGGTCTGGGCAACGGCGCAGGATCACGAAATGGTCTACGCGCTTCCCGCGTCCCATCTGAAGCAGCTGGTGGAAGGTCTTGCCCGGACGCATGAAACGGGAATCCGCTATCCCATCCCATCGTTTCTGCGGTACCGACCCGAGGTGGGGCTGACCCTTCCTTTAACAGACATCTTCAAATGAATAGAGACACACGGGTCGGAGGCGGATGTGCATCACGATCACAGTCTTCTGGAAAAACTCATCTTCATGTTCAACGGCTGCCCGTGTCGCTGTAATCTGATGAGGATGATCACGAAACACAAAGGGGGGATGCCCTCGCGAAGTCCATCGACCGGGCGGATTCCGATGCCGGGTCGTGAATCGGATGGGGGATTTGCGTATCCATCCGTCCCGCCGATGCCATCGTCCCGGTCAAGCGAGACGGCTGCATTTGCCCCGCCTGCCGATTTGAACGAGCTTGTAGGGAAAATCGTGGCGAAATAACGTTAATGAACCTGAAGGCTCACGGCAAGCCGGCGCTTTTTCCGCTGCGGACGGAAGCCTTCCGGTATACCAAAATGAAGAGGAGCTTTTATGGAAAACTTTATCGAGAAGCGCATCAAAGACAGTTTTGCCCGTCAAACCGCGATGACAACGATAGGGGCATCCATTACGGGAGTGGAACAGGGTGAAGTCACCATCGAATTGCCGTTTCGATCGGATCTTACGCAACAACATGGCTTTCTCCATGCCGGGGTGGTGACCATGATTGTCGATACCGCCTGCGGTTACGCTGCGCTGACCCGGATGCCTGCCTCAGCCGCGGTCTTATCTGTCGAATATAAAATCAACTTCCTATCCCCCGCCGAGGGTGAAAAACTGATTGCCCGGGGTCGTGTACTCAAGCCGGGCCGCGCCCTGACCGTTTGCTTCGGAGAAGTGCATGCCATAAAGGGCGGGCAAGAGAAACTGGTGGCCACGATGCTCGCCACCATGATGACTCGCGAAGAAACGGGTTTGGCCGATTAGCCAATCGCCCTCGAGGCGGACATTCCGAGTCCGATGTACAAAAAACTCAAAAGCAAAGAGGGAGGCCTTGAAAGAATGGTAAGGTTCAGGCAAGGAAAACAAGCGCTACACCAGCAAGGATACTTTATCCGCACCGGTCATGTTTCTTAGAGATGAAAAGGAAATACCGGGGGCACTCGACGTCCTCCGAAGGATTTGAAAATAAAGATGGCCCTCCGCCAGACTCAAGCGATCGCCCGGAAATATGGCTGAGGGGCCTGACACAAATCCCCACGAAGGGAATCGCGAGACACAACCACGCCTTGGCGAGGAAAACGATTTGCCGAGCCGGGCCCGCTGTTCGATTTTTAGGGGTTTGAAGCAGAGAAACAACAGGCCGTAAAAGAAAGATGACTGCGTTCTATCCGTCCTCTTCGCAATTCGATATCATCGTGGCTTGAAGGCCTGTAGGTCCACTCGCCATCCAGAATTGATCGGAAAGCGTCTGCGGAATCGACGAGGGTTTCGCACAGATAATCCTAGTGTCCTGAGTTATAAATTCGTTGACAAACGAGGATCATTTCTGTATCAAAT
>ERZ795052.1723-NODE-1723-length-28614-cov-5.994923_pt1 | contig 28614 bp, 22 predicted proteins | sample MGYA00375136_ERZ795052 | MGnify/ENA primary metagenome ERZ795052 (study PRJEB30181, sample SAMN05720156) | activated sludge metagenome | isolation source: Anaerobic digester | place: Japan | collected 2015-05-26 ... | reverse complement strand
CAAATCGGAGCCCCCACCGCATGAAAACTTACCCTCCAACTGCGGAATTTAGGATAAACGCCGCGGAAGAGGCTTTGGGGCGAGGGGGAGGTGGCGTCGTGCTGCAGCATGATGGTGCGTCCCTGCACCGTGCGGATCACCGTGGTGTTCATGTTGCCACGGTATTCCTCGTGGGCGAATGCTTCAAAGAACTTTGGAGTGGAAAAGTCAGTCTGTCGTTTGGTTGGAAAGGGTCCCCGGGGGGGGCGGCCAGGAATTCACGCCGCAGCTCGTTGGCGGCCTCGAAGATCGCGCTGATTTGCGCGTCGCTGACCCGTTTGTCCATGTTGATACAGCAGATGCCGGTGAGGGCCGGGTCGGCCGAGTCCATCACCAGCCGGCGGACGGTGGCCCGGATTTGCTCGGGGGTCTGGTCCACAATGGCCACCGGGCTCAGGCGAATGTTCAGGAAGGTGTGGGGCAAATGCCGGCGCAAGACGCGCAGGTCGCCTCCCCATCCAACGTCCAGGAAGTCCAGTTGCGGGACCTTGGCATAGGCGGCTGCCATGCGGTGCGGGTCCGGTCCGCAATAGTGGATGCCGAAAGGCCGGTGCCGGCGGCTCCATGCGATATCAAAGGGCAGCAGGAATTTCTCGTAATGGGCCGCGGAGATCATGGTGTGGCTGCACTCCGAATGCAGAAACACCGCGCCCGGCCGGTGCAGCACATTTCGGTTGACCGAGATGCTGCTTGACCCGGTTCGGGATTCGACGAAGCTCACGAAGCGCTCGATCACCCGCCCAATCTGGTCGAAAAAGAGCCCCACCTGGCCGGGCTGGTCGGCCAGGTCCGTGAACAACTCCTGCCCCCGGAGGTCCAGCGCGAGATTGAGTATCCCACCCCAGTTCACGTCCCCCGTCACGTAACCGTGCCGGGTGGCAAGCTGGTCAGCCAGTGCCTCCAGACGTTTGAATGCCGGTGATCTGAAGGCCGCCTCTTCGTCCACTGCCAGTTGCTCCTGGCCCCGCGGATGGACTTGAGGGGGGGCATCGGCGCGGTATTCGACCTCGCAGCCCAGCATCTCCGAAAGCAAAAAACCCGCGGCCAAATGGACCGCCCCCAGCACCGGCAGGTCGCGGTCCCGGTCTCCGCCCAGCCCAAAGTGTCCCCAGCGCTCGTACGCCACCTTTTCCATCGTCCTTTCGGCCTCGACCCGGCGCCGCGGATGGAAGAAAAAGTCCGGGTCGAAATCAATCCCGGCGTGGGCGTGCCACCAGTCCGGCGCCAGAACAATCTCAACCGGCAGAAGCGGCGCGTCTGTTTTCGTGCTGGGTTGCATACGGGCTCACCAATGCGTCGTCACCCATCAAGCTACCAGAAAGCCGTGGCAAAGCCACGCCCATTGAGATACCACGCGAAGGAGGATGAAGGGCTGATTCTGCCTGACTGCCCCCAAAGGCATCCGGGGGCCCAAACGGTGGTCGGCAAGCGCGGGTAGCGACCGGAACCCGCCTCCACCTGTCCTCTCAGGCAGCTTTCCCCCCATGTTTGGCCACAGCCTCGACTCGATTGCGCACATGCATCTTCTCGCAGATGTTTTTCACATAGGTGCGGACCGTTTCGATGCCAATGCCCAACTGGTCGCTGATCTCCTTGTAAATGTAGCCGGCAGACAACAGCCGGAGCACCTCCTGTTCACGCGGGGAGAGGTTCTGGGACTCCTCGGGCGAGGGGCCGACCAGATGGAAGTGGCGGACGACCTTTCGGGCGATGTGACTGGACATGGGCGCGCCGCCGCGCCGCACATCGTCAATGGCCTCGAGCAAGAGCTCTGGCGGGCTGGACTTGAGCAGGTAACCGTCCGCCCCCGCCTTGAGGGCGCGGAAAATACGTTCGCTGTCCTCATAGACGGTGAGCATGAGGACCTGAAGCGACGGCAGCGCTCGCTTGAGATGCACGACGCAGTCAATGCCTGACATGCCGGGCAGCTTGATGTCCATCAAGACGACATCGGGTTGAAGGGCGGGAATGCGCTCGAGGGCTTCCTCAGCGGAGGCACACGCGCCGACGAAGCGCACGTCCGGCGCGGCGCGGAGAATCTGCCCGAGTTGCTCGCGCAACCCCCGGTCATCTTCCACGATTGCCACTTTTTTGAGCATGGGTCCCAAGCCGGTTCGATCATGCGCCGCCCGCCGGCAAACCACCATCCCCTAAACCGGGGATTCATGGGCGGCGGCCTCCGTGGCCGCAACGGGCAGGCGAAAGCAAACCGTGGTGCCGGCGCTCGGGCGGCTCTCGACGGTGGCCTCACCGCCCAGGTCCTGCATCCGGCGCTTCAGATTGGCCAGGCCGTAACCCGGCTGACAGGTGGCAGGATCGAAGCCACGGCCGTCGTCTTGGACACCAATCGTCAACAGGGAATGAGTGAAGGTGATGCGGAGACGCACCTCGGAGGCGCGGGCGTGCTTGATGACGTTATGGAGGGCTTCCTTCACGGCCATGATGAGGTTGTGGCGCACCTGACTGCTGAGCGGCACTTGGGGAGGCAGGTCCGGGACCTCCAGCCGGCAACGCAGTCGCGCCTGCGAACAGAGCTGGTTGGCCATCTGGCAAAGGTAGTTGGCCAGCGCGTCCAGGTTGTCGTTTTCAGGGTTCACGGCCCAGACGGTTTCGTAGAGCGCCGAGACCAGTTCGCGGGTCATTTGAGACACCTTGCCGAACTCGGCCCGCGCCACCTCGGGCAAATCGGTCCGGCCCTGGGCCATGGCGGTGGACAGCGAAATCTGCGTGACGCGCGCGCCCAGGTCGTCGTGGATGTCCTGCGCGATGCGCAGGCGTTCGCGGTCCACGGCGCGCTGTTGCTCCAGGCGCAGGAGATGCCGGCGCAACCGCTGCCAGACGGTGTAACGCCAGGCGCCGAGAGCTGCTGCCAGCGCGATGGTCGCCATGGAAACCCAGAACCACGGCGTTTGCCAGAAAGCCTGTGGCACGGCCAGCGCCAGCGAGACCTCCGCCTCGCCGGGCTCGCCCATGACCGAGACCTCGTTCAGCCGAAAGCGGTAGTAACCGGCCGGGAGGTTCACATATTGCACGGAGACCTCGCCGGCCAGACCCAGGCTGTAAGCCTCTTTCCACTCGACCCGCAGTTGCTCCCCCGGGGTTACGGGCGTGGCCAGCTCCTTGACCGTGTGCCATTCAGCGTGAGCGCCAAGGTCGTCATCCACGATGGCCAGGCCCTGGGTGCGGCCGCCCGGGCTTGGGGCAAAGGTCCTGGCCATGCTCGGATGCAAACCGTCCCGCATCCAGCCCGCGGGCACACCGCCGGAAGACCCTCCGCCGGCGGCGTCAAACGCCTGGCTCAATGAGATGGCGGGCGCGGCGTCACCCGACAAGGACGTCTGGATCACCAGATCGGCGATCGCGAAAGCGCCCACCGCCGCGGGCGGCCCGGCCGAAGTCATGACGACCCAAAAGCTCCGGGCGTCGGGAGGAACGAGCACCGTCTCGCGCCGATGAGCAAACCTGGCGGTTTGCAGGTCACCGGTCCAGCCCTCGGTCTGCCCCGAGGCTCGAAAGATCGTCTCGCCTACTTGATCCCCGCTGCGGTCGAGAAACCGCAGGCACAGACGCATCTCGGCCGGTTGTTCCCGCCAGCCCTCCTCATAACCATCCAGCCGGAAGCGAAATCGTATTGCCGGCGAGACCAAGTTTGTCGCCGGGCCGAAAATGAACACCACCGTCCGGGGCTGGCGGTCCAGCCGGACTGTTGCACCCGGCGTGAATTCAACCCGTGAACCATCCACCACCAGCCGGCGAATCTCCAGCAGCGCATTGGTGCCGCTGCGGTCCGCGGCTTCGGCCTGCACCATTAATGCCAGTCCCAAGACCACGCCGGCAACGGCTGCCATCCAGGAGGGGGGAAGACCCATGTTCGGCAACACGCGATCTGAATTCATGATGACCCGGTGTCAGTGCCCCCCCCCCAGGCGGAGCCAGCCCCCGCCGAGCCTTCGCGGTCTGCGATGCCGCCGTGACCCCCAAGGCAGGAGGGCCAGGCACCCTGAGGATTCAACGAATTCAGCAAGCGGCGCCGGACCGTCCCCCCGGCCGGTTCGCTGTTCGAGGGCGACGATCATTCTGCGGACAATGCTGACCCACTAACTTCGGTTTCGCAAGCGCGAGCTTCGCCGGCGGCCTCCAGCACAACCGAGGTGTTGGGCCGGGCTGCAGAAATCGGTCGTTTTCAAGGGGGAAGCGGCCGCTTGTTGACCACCGCCACCGCCGCCGCAAAGGGACACAGGTGCGCTCTTGCGGGGCCTGAGGTTTCATCGCTACAGTAACCGCGCTACCCGCACTGTCCGGGTGTTGTCCATCCCCCAAAGCGGGGAGAGCGAGACGCCGGCCGCGCTGGTAGGCTACTCGAGAGTTTGCCAGCGTCCATGAGAAGCCCATTCTTCATTCTGGTTCGGAGCCTCGCCGGGTTGGTTTGCGCGACGGCGGCCAGAGCTATGAAGCCATCATCCGCGGCGACTGGAAGCGCATGCCGAATGGCCCTTGGAGTCCCATGGAGCTTTTCCATCTCAAGAGTCATCCCCAAAAAACCAACCTCGCTGCCACCAACCGGAAGGTGTTCAAGGAGCTTTCCGCCGTGCTGCACCAGCACATCCAGCGGGGTGGCGTCACGCCCTGGCAAGAACCGCAATCATGGTTCTGGCCGGCGCCCTCTTTCGCTCATCGCTTTGGAACCACTCCGAAAACGGTTATTGCCATGACCTCGCTCAAACTTATCCCCGCCCTTTTGCTCATACCGCTGGCCGTTGTTGGCGCGACCAAGCCGGCTGGCCCAGCCTCCCAACCCCACGTTGTCCTTCTGCTTGCGGACGACCTGGGTTACGGGGACCCGGGTTGTTATAATCCGCACTCGAAGATTGCCACGCCGAACATGGACCGGCTGGCGCGGGAGGGAATGCGGTTCACCGATGTCCATGCGGCAGGGCCGCTGTGTCACCCTTCCCGGTACGGGCTGATGACGGGAAGGTACCCGTTTCGCACGGATGTCTCGCGCTGGCCCAAGGAACCGCTGATTGAAAAAGGCCAGGTGACGCTCGCGTCGTTCCTGAGGGATCGGGGCTATCGCACCGCCATGGTGGGCAAGTGGCATTTGGGCTTTCGCGAAGAGGGTTACGAACGGCCGCTGCCGGGCGGACCGGCGGATTGCGGATTTGAGAGTTTCTTCGGGCTGCGCGCATCCACTGACATCCCGCCCTACTTCTACATCCGGGGGGACCGGGCCGTGGCGCCACCCACCGGCCACATTGCCGAGCATCACTCGGAAGGCTGGTTGCCGACGCAAGGGGCGTTCTGGCGCGAAGGAGGCATCGCGCCCGGGCTGTCGCTCGAGGAGGTCCTGCCGCGGCTCACGGATGAAGCCTGTGCCCTGATTCGGTCGCACGCCGGCAACAAAACCGACGCGCGGCGTCCTTTGATGCTCTACCTTGCTTACACGGCGCCGCACACCCCCTGGCTGCCGGCGGCGGAATTTGTCGGAAAAAGCGGGGCGGGAATGTACGGCGACTTCGTCATGATGTTGGATGCGCAAGTCGGCCGCGTGCTCACCGCTTTGGAAGACGCCCGCATGGCGCAGGATACGCTCCTGATCTTCACCTCCGACAACGGCCCGGTCTGGACGCCGGCTGATGTGGCCCGGTTTGGACACGACGCCGCTGGCGGGCTGCGTGGGATGAAAGCCGACGCCTGGGAGGGAGGCCATCGCATGCCGTTCATTGTGCGCTGGCCGGGGCGGGTGAAAGCGGGGACGGTCAGCGACCAGACGATCTGCATGACGGATCTGCTCGCCACTCTTGCCGAGGTCTGCGGGGCCAAGCTGCCCGTTGGCGCGGGGCCGGACAGTGTCAGTTTTCTGCCGGTGCTGGAAGGCCGGCAACCGAAAGGCAAGCCGATTCGCGGACCGATCGTCATGCGGGCGGGCAGTTCGCCGGCGATGATGATCCGATCCGGCGATTGGAAACTCATCAACCAGCTCGGCTCCGGGGGCTTCTCCCAACCCAAGACTATCAAACCTGAACCCGGTGGTCCCGCCGGGCAGCTTTACAACCTCCGCGACGACCCTACCGAAACCACCAATCTCTATCTGAAGCACCCCGAGATTGTGGCGCGGTTGGAGGCGGAAATGCAGCAGATCGTGAAAGCCGAACGCTGAGCGTCGCTCGCCACCCTGAATCGCCACGCCGAACAACGATGGACTGCGGGGTCAGGGCGGCAGGATGGGGATGATGCCCGACAGCGGGATTTCGCCCCGCAGCATTCGCGAGGCCTGGTCGGCGAGACGCAAATACCAGTCGCTGGGCAGCCGGTAACCGTCCACGTTCAGCGGAACGAAATTGCAGTCGGGCGGTTGATCAGCCGGCGTCGGGGCGATTTTGAACATGGCGGTGCCTTCATCCACTTCATCGAACATCGCGCCATAGATCATGGTACAGCCGGCCTGGATGGCGTTGTAAACCTGCCGCCAATAGAACATGCCGCCGTTGCGGGGAATCTGGTTGGAGGGGCCGCCGTTGAGGTTATGCCAGGTGAATCCCGGAAAGACCACCGGCATGTAGCCGATGCCCAGTGAAGCGCATTCAGCCAGATCGGGCACGATGTAGGTGTTTTTGAAATTGTCGGCGCCGCTGGTCGTGCTGTAGCGCCCGACAGCCCAGGGACTCAGAATATCGAAGGCGCGGTACACCGCGGCCCAGGCGGCATTGGTCTTCGAGTCGCCTTTGAGTGTCCGCCAGTTCGTCGGCACGCCGCCCATGACGGTGCATCCCGCTGACTTGAAGTGGCTGATCACGACCAGCGCGTCCTCGGGCGTGCCCGGACGGTCGGTGAAGCCGAAGCCCCAGATGGCCACGACCGGTTTGCCCCGGTGCCGCACGTAGCTGGGGCTGTTGGTCACCCGGAGAGTATTGACCAGATAGGCCCAATCATTGGTCAGCGTGCTCACCAGCGTGGCGGCGTTCTGACCGGAAATGTCATACATGATGGCGAAGACCCGGCCATAGGCTTCCGCTCCCGCTCGCACGTTTTCGGTCACCTGATTGCGGAAGGCCGACCGGCTGGAGCTGGAGAGCTCGGACGAAAACCGCTGGAGGAAAACGCCGTCCAGCCGGTTGTCCTTCATCCATTGAAAATGGCGCAGAACCGTTTTCTGCTTGAACGCCGAGTAAAGCCTGGCCGTCGCGCCATTTGAATAGGTCAGGCCGGTGGCGAACAATTCGTCCGGGGCCAGCTCGGTCATGTCCGGCCACATGTCCACGGTGAGGTTGGTGGCGGTGGGTGTGTTGTTGCGAAACCAGTGCATCCACGCATTGACCGGCGAGCCGTCCCCCGGGCAGGCGAACCACCCTTGGTATCCCATCATCAGTTTCCGGTCCAAGGTGGCGGGGTCCACATTGAGGCCGAGCCGGAAAAACCGCTGGACGCCGGCGGGCGGGAGCGTGACAGAACACTGACCATTGTTGACCGCAACCGGATTGGTCACCGACGCCCATTCGATGGGCGCGGCCAGGACCGGAGTGGACAGCAAGGAAAGGGCGGTCGCGGACACCGGCCAGGATAACACCACGTTGTCACCAACACGGGCCACGGACAGCGACACCGACGCGGGCGGGACCGGGACCGAGGCGGTGATGGTCACGGGCGCGGACACGGTCGTTGCCCCGCGATCGTCCGCCGCCACCGCCGTGAAGGTGAAGCTGCCCGAAGACGGAATAACCCAGTCCAGGGTGTAGGGGCCGACGCTCGCTTCCCCCAGCCTCACGCCGTCGGCATAAAACACCACATTGGTGACCACCCCATCGTAGTCGGAGGCCGCCGCCGCCAGCGTCAAGATTGCGGGTGAGTCAGCCGCCACGATGTTGGTGCCGTTGGGCGGGCTGACCAGGCGCACGACGGGGCGCAGGTTGCCGCCGGAACTGGCCGGCTGGGGCGGCAGGAAATCCGCTGCGCGCGTAATGGCCACATTATCCCACTGCGCCGCCAGGGGCCAGTAGGGCGCTGCCGCGCCCGCGCCGGTCAGGCCGTCGTAGAATACGCGCAGGGTCACGTTCGAGCCGGTCACACCCGTGTTGAAGGCGCGCCAGGTGAAGTAGCCTTGGTCCGCGTTGGCGTCCGAATAGGACAGGGTGATTTGCGGTTCCTGCGGCGCGTCGTTCAAGTCAATCACGGTGGTGACACGATTGGCGGCCTCGCCCATGTTCCAAAGGTAGGCGCTCAGGACATAGTCGGTGTTGGGCGCGAGCTGGACGACCTGACGATACTGGCAGACGGGGGCGCTGCCGCTCACCAAGGCCCGCGCCACCACGTCCCCATTCACCAGCGCCAGGTTGGTGCCGGTATCGGCATAAATGTCTGCCACCCGCGTCCAGCCGGGCGGGAAAAGGTGCGTGTTTGTGGAAGTGACGGGCCCTTGGAATTGGAAGTCGCCGTTGTAAACCAACTGGACGTTCTCGGTGCCGGGCACGATGCTAGCCAGCTTAAGCCGGGTCTGCGCCAGGGCCGAATCAAAGGCCAGCCCCAGTAAACTGGCAACCAAAAGGAGAGGCGGATGCTTCACAACGAACTACTTATCGGATTGAGCCGGACGAAATGCAATCCCCGGCTCAATCCAACCGGGGATGCGACACCAAAGCTCGGCCCGCCCGGCCAGACGGCCGGGCAGGCCAGGTTCCATTCATTAACCGGGGAATGCGTTTCCGTTCTGTTGGCGGGCTGGCGCATTCCGTCCGCTGCCCGCGGCAAGGCGCCACAGGACAGGGCTGACGAGTCTCGGGTCGCCACGTCCCTCCTCACGGCGACACCGTCCGATAGAACGACAGGTCGCCGCTGATGGGGAAGGTGAAGGTCACGGAAGCCCCGCTGGCGTTGGTCGTGCTTCCCGGCACGCGAGTCCAGGTGGCGGGAGACAACGCCGGGGTGCTCTCGAGGTGATAGATATGGCCTGGTGTTGTTTGGTAGGTGAGCGTCACGTTGCCGCCACTGACACTGACCGAGGTGATCGCCTGCCTGGCCGGAGCCGCCTGAAGGATGGTCTTGTTGATGGTGGAGTCGTAGCCATAAGCGACATTCGGGCCGCCATTGGCCGTAATCTTGCCCGCCGCGATATAGTTGGCGACGGCGGTGAGCTGATTGCCGTTGATCGTCACGGTCCCGGTTCCCGTGATGTTCAACACCGACGCACCCTTGATCGAATCGGTCGGATGCAACTGGGTGAGATTGAGCGTTCCGCTGTTCACCTGCGCGGTTCCTTTGCCCCCGTTCCAACCGAGACCAAACATTTGTCCGACCGAGACCGTTCCGCCGTTGATGATCAGTGTGCCGTCGGCGGAGGGATCGAAGCCCACCCACAAATGATACCCGAAGGAGGCCGAGGCTCCGCTTTCAACCACCATTAACGCGGTGTTGTTGTAGCCCACGGCATTCCATTCTGCGGAATTGGCGGCCGTCAGGCTGGCGCCATTGGTGATGATCAAGGTGCCGCCGGGGCCGTTGACTCCCATCCGCACCACACCGGCCAGCGCCGCATTGGTTACGGTGCAAGGCGCCGCGTCGGGAACGTTGAAGGTCACAAAGGTCACATTGCCCGGGCACAAGCCGCCGGTCCAGTTGGGGCACTCATTCCACAAACCGGTGCTCTCGGGATTGGCGGCGGGATTCCAAACCACTTGCGCCGGCGGCAGGTCAAGGCCAGCCGGATAGATGGTCGTTTTGCCCACATTGATGACGTTATAGTCCACCAGGACGTTGGTTCCAACACTGTTGGTGATCTGGCCGGTGCTCACAAAATACTCCGCGTAAACCTTGTGATCGCCGTTGATGACCACCTTCCCCGTCCCGGAAACGTCCAGCACCGATTCGCCTTGGAGGGAATACCAGTCATCCCACTGGGCCAGATTCAAGGTGCCGCCCTTGATGCGCGCGGTGCCTTTGCCACCCAGGTAACCCATGTCGAACATGCCGGCCACCGTCATCGTTCCACCGTTCATAACCAACATGCCCTCCGCCCCCGCCTCCAAGCCAATCCTCACGGGACCTCCAAAGGTCGCGGCGCCGCCGTTCTCCACGATCATGACCGCGTTGCTGTTCCAGCCGATGACACTGGCATTCTCCGTCCCGCAGGTCAGAATGCCGCCGTTGGTAATAATCAGCGTGCCGCCGGGCCCGTTGGTGCCCATGACCAGATGGCTCGCAACCGCTGCGGAATGGGTTACTGTGCAAGGCATCGCCCCGACCACGTTGAATACCACCTTGGTCACGGTGGCGGGAGGCAGGCCACCTGCCCAATTGGCGCTTTCGTTCCACTGGCCTGTGCTGCCCGGATTCGCTGCCGGGTCCCAAACAACCTCCTCCGGCGGGGTATAACCCTTGATGGCGAAAAGCGTCGTTTTGCCTGAATTGAGGGTATTATAGTCTATGCCCACCGTCCCGGTTCCGCCATAGGCGGTGATCCTGCCCGCATTCGTATAAACCCCCATCGCCGTGGTGCGGTCACCGGGAATTGTCACGACTCCACTTCCCGATATGTCCAGCACTGACCCGGGCCAGATGGATTTGCCTGTCGGGTCAATATTATACAAGTTAAGGGCGCTGCCATCGCTGACTTTGACAATCCCAATGCCGCCGGAAGCGGTGCTGGCGTTGATGGTGCCCAAGCCCAGCATGCCGTTGCCGCCGGGGGCGAGCATATTCAGCGTCCCGCCGTTGGTGAGAATGATGGTGCCGGACGAGACTCCAACCGCGCCGCTGCCGACCCACAAATGGTGGCTGAGGTTTACCGTTCCGCCGTCAATCGTCAGAATGCCTGTTGCACTGGCACCGACCTCCAGGACGAATGATGAATTGACCACGCCATTGGTGTACACGGTCAGCCGTCCAACAACCGCGGCGCTCGGGTTGTTGCCCACCCGGTTGGCGCTGGTGCCAACCGCCGTCAGGCTTCCCCCGCTCCCCACCACCAGTTGGCCGGACTCGTCCACCCCGATTTGAAACCGGGCAACATCGGGAGCCACGTTGGTCAAGGTCACGGTGTTGTTCCCCCAGTTGAAGCGGATAGTATCCGCCGAGCCGGGCAAGCCGCCGGGGCCGGTGCCCCCGTCCTGCCAGCCGTTCACGCCGGTGACAGAAAAAAGGTCGTTATAGTCCCCGCTGCCAACGTATCGAAGGGTGGCGGCCATCCCTGGGGCAGCCACCATGACGCCCACCAGGGCGCCTATCAGGATCGCGTTCTTGGGTGTTGTTCTGTTCATCTGCTTTTTCTGGTTGTGCCGCCGGCCTCAAGTTCACAGGCGAAACTCTTTGGCCATCGGCGGATTACGCTATTCGCTCCGTCAGTCCTCCCTCCTGGCTCCGCGTGTCGGAGACAGCATGGGATTGAGGGCGTAAAGTTGCGACGAGTCTATGAGGTTCGAACCGGCCGCGTCCACTCCCCGAAAGCGGGAAGGGCGCGCCTTGCCGTCGTTTACGGTCACGCTGGAGTTTTCGCGCGCAAAAACGGCTTGCATCCCACTGCGCAAGGATGCACTCCCCCCCGGCTTCGCGTGTCAACCCGGGACTCCCTCCGCACGGCTGCAATTCCCCCCCCACCCCGGTACGCCAAAAAGCCGGGCTTTTCACCCGGCTTTTCAGCACATTCTACAATGAGAACAGCATTAAATTCTCACCCGACGCGGCGCCGCAGACATACGCCCTATCAGCCACACACGGTCTGATCTACTGCGTTTTTGCATCGTCAACACGCCATTACTATATCAGGTTCCCTGTCCCCTGCATGTCACCAGTTATGGTTACACGCTGTCCCCACCCCGGCCGGCGCGGTTTCCCGGCTTCCGCAAGTCGGCCGGCCCGGGGCACGGATGACGGCAGGAGTTCGACTGCCCTCTGGCAGGCGAACCGCCGCCTCCACATCCCGAAGGGCACGCAAAACCCTATCAAGCCCGAGCGCCGCGGACCGGTCCGGCCGTCCTTCGAGGGTGGCTGACCGGAAACAGCTTGCGGGGGGGCGTGCGGGGCGTAGTGTGGCGAGGTGAAGTTGCTTTTTATCGCGGATATTGTGGGCCAGCCGGGGCGGCGGGCAGTCAAGGAGTTGGTGCCGGCGCTGCGAAGCACCTTGCGGGCGGATGTCGTGGTGGCCAATGGCGAGAATTCGGCTGGCGGCTCGGGCATCACGCCCAAGACTGCCGAGGAAATTTTTTCCGCCGGCGTGGATATCATTACCAGCGGGGACCACGTCTGGGATCAGAAGGAAGTCATGGAGTTGATTCAAAACGAACCCCGATTTCTGCGCCCCCTCAACTACCCGCCGGACACGCCGGGCCGGGGCAGCGCCGTGGTGCGCAAAGAAGGGATGCCGCCTGTGGCGGTAATCAATTTGCAGGGACGCACTTTCATGCCGGCGCTCGAGAACCCATTTCTTTGCGTCCTGGAGGAAGTCAAACGTCTGCGGCAGGAAACCCCCATCATTTTCGTGGATTTCCACGCCGAGGCCACCTCGGAAAAGGTGGCGCTGGCGCGCATGCTTGACGGCAGCGTGAGCGCGGTCGTCGGCACCCATACCCACGTGCAAACCGCCGATGAGCAGGTCTTCCCGGGTGGCACGGCTTACTTGTCCGATGGCGGATTCACCGGGCCTCACGACAGCGTCATTGGACGCGAAATCGAACCCATCATCCGCCGTTTCCTCACCGGCATGCCGCAGCGTTTCGAGGTCGCCAAGGGCCGGGTTCTGCTGCAGGGGGCGCTGCTCGAGCTGGATAACAGCACCGGCCGCGCCTGGCAGATCGAGCGGATTTCCCGGGAGTGGCAGCCGCCGGCCGGCTGAACCTCTCCCGTAAAAAGAGCGGCGGGGACGGCAACCCATGAAACCGTCCCCGCCGGGGCGCACCGCCGATTACTCGGCGAGAATGACGCGACTGGTTTGATTGGTGCCGAACAGCGAGCCGTAACCTTCGTCTCGCTTTTGCAATACCACTCCCCCAAAGCTGCGCACATCCCGCGTCAGCGGATTGCGAACCTGTCCGGAGAACCGTCCATTGGCGAGGTTAAAGGTGAGCAAAAGCCCATTCGTACTGTTGTTTGAAACCTGGCTGAAGTTGCCCAAGGTGATGGAATTGGTGAAGTTCGCGGTCAGATTGCCCCCAACGAAGGCAAGGTGGGCGTCATCCAGCTTGACGATGTGATTGGTCGCCCCCATCGGCTTGAGGTAGGCCGAGCCAATGACCAAGGATTCAAGGCTGAATCCACCGGGATAATACTGCGCCCCGGCGATCGGCGGCTTGATCCAGCTCACCAGGCCGTTGAGGTCGTCGTCGGGACGGTTGGCGAAGGTCAGCCAGCCCAGCACCGAACCTTTCCCGGCGTAGAGCGGCAGGTAGAGGGGCCACTGGCCCTTCTTCGAGACATAGGCGCTGGCCAGGAAAGCAGCCCCATCCGCCAGCTTGCCGCTCACCAAAGCCAGTCCCTGAGTATTGACCAGCGCCCCGGCATACCCGTCGCCCATCGTGACCGGCCCGGCGGTTTCCGAGCCCGGCACGACCACGGTATAACGGCCCGCGATCGGCGAGCCCCCCGTAGCGGTCCGATACATGGCCCGGTCGCTGGCCAAGGCCGCTTTCCACACGCCATCAGTAACCTCCCCCGTGATCTGGTCTGCGGTCGGGCCCGTGCCCAGCAGGAGCCGGAGGGTAAGCGGCGGCGCCCCCAACCGGCTGATCACGTTGGTGGCCCGGCAATCCAAGGCAAAGCGGCCGGTGAACTGGTAGGCTTTGCCGTTGATCAGGACCCGGCTCGTATAATAGCCCCGCTTGGTGAGCAACAACCGGAAGAAACCCGAGCTCTGGTGCGTGACCTGGTCCTCCTCGTGGAACAAGCCGTCGTAAAGCCCCGCCACAGGAACAAACGGGCTGGGCACAAACGTTGCGCCCAAAACGGTGTTGGTCTGCAACACCAGCGAAATAGTGGATGAAGCGGACGTCACACTGCCGGTCCAGCCGGCAAATTCGTATCCGTCATTGGGAATGGCCGTCAGCGTGTAACGGCGGCCAAATACAAGGCTGCGGGCTGCCCCGATGTTGGGCGAAACCCGGCCGTTGCCATTCACCCGGAATTCGAACGGGGCGAAATTGGCCTGCAGCAGTATCTTCTTGCGCAGGGTGAGGGTGAGGGTCGGCGCGGACGAAGTAATGCTGCCGGTCCAGCCCACAAACGCGCTGCCGGGTTCGGCTGCCGCCATGGCAGTGTAGGTGGTGCCCGCGAGTGCGCCCCCGACCTTCCCATCCCCCACTTTCTTCAGTGCAACCGCAACGCCCGGCGGCAACACGTCAAAGGAGAACGTCCGGCTGGCGACTGCCTGGCTGTCGCTAACCGTAATGGTGACATAGGTCAACCCGGTCTGGCCGGTGTTCGGAATCAGGGTAACCGTGCGATTGCTGCCGGACCCGCCAAAGATAATGTTGGTCAGGGCCAGGAGACCCGGATTCGAGGACGTTGCCGAGAGCGTCAGACTGGTCGCCGCCGTTTCGGCATCGCCGACCGTCAGCGGGATGGGGCCGGTGGTCTTGTCCTGCGTGCCGACTTGGGCCGCAATTTCCGAGAGGTACGGCGCCGTGTTGGTGCCCGGCTTGGGGGCCGTCACCGCCAGAATGAAGCTGGTGGACGTCGAGGTCTTGCCGTCACTGACCGCCACGCTGATGGTCGCATTACCCACCTTGTCCGCCAGGGGCGTAATGGTCACCGTGCGATTGCTGCCGGACCCGCCAAAAACGATGTTGCTGACCGGCACCACGGCTGGCAGTGACGATGCCGCGGTCAAAGTCAGTCCCGCCGCCGCATCGTCGGGGTCGCTCACGGTGAACGGAATGGGCCCAGTTGCCACGCCGGCAATCGCGGGCTGGCTGGCAATGGGCGAAATCCGCGGCGCGGCATTGACCGTGACGGTAAAGCTGCGGGAAAGGGTCGAGTTCTGGGCCTGGCCGTCGTTCACCGTCACAGTGATGACGGCGGAGCCATACGCGTTGGTCGCCGGTCGGAAGGTCAGAATGCCGGTCGCCGCCGGACTGGTGTAGGCCACGGTCGGATGCGGCACCACACCCGGATTGCTGGAAACCGCCGTCACGGTCAGCACGTCCGCCTCATTGGTTGCTCCCGCGCCGATTCCCGAAAGGGTGACATTTTGCGCCGCCGCGTTTTCATTAACCGTTCGGGCGGCCAGGGCGTTCAGGGTCGGCGGATCGTTCACCGGCGTGACGGTGATGGAAACGGTTGCGGGCGCCGAGTCGGCAAAGCCGTCGCGGACGCGGAAGGTGAAGCTGTCGGAGCCGAAGTAATTCGGTGTCGGGCGGTAAGTCAGATTCGGCGGGGTGCCAATCAGCGTTCCGTTGGCGGGGTTCGCCACAATCTGGAACGACAACGGGTCGTTGTTCGGATCGCTGCCGGTGAGGGTTATGGCAACGGTCTGGTCCTCGGCAACCTGCACGATGGCGGGATTGGCCACCGGCGGCAGGTTCGTGGCGACAGGCGGCAGGTTGGTGCTCACCTCCTCCGAGAATTCGCTTTCCAAGCCCGTCGCATCCACTGCCGTCGCTGAGAAGTAGTACCGGCCGCCCGGGGCCAGCCCCGGCACGGTCAGCGTGAGGGCCGGGCCCGCCGACAGCTTGTTGGTATAGTCGCCACTGGCGGGGCCGAAATAGATATAATACCCCACCACGTTCGTGTCAGGGCTCGGGTCCCAAGCCAGCGTAACGCTCGCGGCCGGCGCGTTTGGCGTCACAGCCAGCCAGGCGGACAGACCGCCAATGGTTAGAATGATGTGAGCCGCGCGCCTCACCCCTCGAACAACACCGGTCAAGAACATACTGCGTCCCTTGGATTGCAATTCGGATGCCGAGCCCCCTGTAAAACCGCGGATTGAGGTAATTCCCGGGATGGGAGAAGGCCGACCGGTGAGCTGGCCCCCATGGAGAAAACCAATAAAATCAAGGTTTTCGGCCCAAAATCCGCACTTTTCAGGCCCGGAAAAGCTCCCCGCTCAATCCGCCGAGTCGGGCGGCGGCCGGTCAAAAATTGGACCCTTCATCCCAACAATGTCCAGGTACTGGATGGCCGGAACGCCCTTCGCTGGCGGCAGGGCTTTCATTTGACAGCAAGGCCGGAACCCCCAACTCTTCTGGCATGGCAGAAGTTTCGTGGTTCGTCGCGCACACCCGTCCGCGGCGCGAGAAGAAGTTGGTGGAATACTGTCAGCGGCAGGGCTTCGCGACGACGCTGCCCTGCTACAAGTCCGTCCATAAATATCGGGGCAAGACCGTTACCTTCGATAAGCCGCTTTTTCCCGGTTACGTCTTCCTTCGGTTGGAGCCGACCCAGCGGGACGCGGTGCGGCGCAACGAACACGTGGCCAACTTGCTGACCGTGGTGGACCAGGAGGAGTTCGCCCGCCAACTGCACGACATCCTGGCCGCCTTGGAGGCGAATCTTGAAGTGAGGCTGGCTCCGTCCATTGGCGAGGGCATGCGCGTTCGAATCCGCAGCGGCCCGCTGCAAGGCATCGAGGGCTGGGTTGAAAGACGGTATGGCATGACCACCGTCCTGTTGCGCCTCGATTTCATCAACCAAGCCGCCGCCGTGAAGCTCTCGGCAGACCAATTGGAATTAGCTTGAACCGGGGCCGCGCTGCCGTTTGAAACTGGATGCGTGTGCGCATAACCTGGATCAGCGGTTGGGGGGTGGACCCCTTGCGATGGCAGACGGCGGCGCTCCGATGGCTGCCGCGGGACTCTCACGCCTTCCTGCCCCCGCGCGCGGGGGCGGCCGAAGCGGCGGCGAGTTCCGACGTGGTGATCGCGTGGTCGTTCGGGGCGTGGCGAGTGCTGGCCGCCGCCAGCAGAGGACTGGTCTTCCAAGGCCGAGTGGTCCTCCTGGCCCCCTTCGTCGCCTTTTGCGCCGAGCATGGCTGCGGCGGGAAATGCGCCCAGGCGCAAGTGCGCTGGCTGCGCCGATGGCTCTGTCGGGATGCCCCGGCCGCCTTGGCGGATTTCCATCAGCGGGCCGGCCTGGGTGACGCGCCGCTTGGCACTCCGGACTCGCTCGACAACTTGCTCGAAGGCTTGGACCGCCTCGCGGAGGATGCTTCACCCGCCCTGCGCCGGTTCGCGGCCTCCGGCCTCCCCTCCGCGTGGGCCGCCGTTGTTGGAAACCAGGATGCCCTGTTGGATGGTGAGGCCGTGTGCCGCACGCTGCCCGGTTGCCGCATCGTGCCGGGCGCAACTCACGCCCCCGAAACGCTTTTGCCCCCCGTAAAGGAGAGTTTCCGTGCGCTTTGATGCCTGCGCAGATTGGTACGACGTCCACGCGGCTCCGCAACGCGCCTTTGCCGCCCGCGTTGGCGCCTTCATCCAGGTTGCTCCAGGTGAGGAAGTGCTTGAGTTGGGGGCCGGCACAGGGGCGCTCAGCCGCTGGCTTTGCGAGCACGGCGCGCGGTTGCGGGCCACCGACGCGTCGCCGCGCATGGTTGCCCTCGGCCGCGCGGCGGTTCCCCAGGCGGAGTGGTTTCTGTTGGATGCCTTCACCGGGCGGCTGCCCCAGGCGACGCTCCAGGTTTCCTCCGGGTTGTTGCAGTGGGCTGACGACCCGGCGGCGGTCCTGGGCCGTTGGAAAGCAAGCCTGGCCCCCGGCGGCCGCATGGTCCACGCCATGCCGTGTGACCCCTGTTTGGTGGAATGGCGCGCGCTGGTGGCCGAAAGCCCGCTGATCTGGCGGGACGAGGCGGGCTGGCGCGCCGTCTTTGCCGCATCCGGCCTGCGGGTGATCCGCGCCCGGTTATGGATGGAGCCCCACCAGTTTCCCTCCGCCCTTGAGCTGGTTCGCTGCCTCCATCGCAGCGGCGTGACGGGCCGCCCCCGCCTCGGGCCGGGCCGACTGCGCGCCGCGATTCGGCGTTATGACGCGCTCCACCAGCGCGCCGGCCAGGTGGTTTCGACGTGGGCGTGGCTGGCCCTTGAAGCCGTGCCGGTCTAGGCGGGCTTTCCGCCGCGGCTCGAGGCCACCGCGGCGATGGGATCCTTTTTGCGATAGACCATGCCCTGGAACAGCGCCACCAAATCCCCGGCGTCATCCTTCACCTCGACGGTATAGCTGCCCAGCTTGAAATTCTTCGAAATCTCCCGCGCCTCAGCCCAGAGCGTGCCGGTGGTGGCCGCTTTCAAAAACGAGATGCTTACGTTAATGGCCACCGCCACCGTGCCATGCGAGTTCGAGGCCGCGGCGAACGCGTAATCGGCCAGCGTGAAAATCGCGCCACCTTGGACCGTGCCGTAACCATTGAGATGGTGCGGATGCAGGGTCATTTTCGCCCGCGCCTGCCCGGGCGCCACGGAAAGCAGCTCGATGTTGCACCGCTCGGCAAACAGGTCGCCCGCCATGTATTGTTTCAGCGTTTCCATCAGCCGCCTCCCGCCTAGCCTTTGATCCGGGCGGCCTCGGCCGCGCGCCCAAGCGCAAAAGCCGCCTTGTTGCCCTCGAAAAATCTGTCGTCAAAGCCCTCCCGCAAGGCTTCCAGCCACAACGCCTCGCTGAAGGGCAGGTGCGCGCTCAAGGCGCCCAGCAGCGCCACGTTCAGGGCTTTCTTGTTCGGCAATTCCTCGATCTTGATTGCGTCCGGGGTGATCAGCACTCCGCCCGCCCGCAGCAGGTGTTGAGTGGGCGCCACCTGCGTCGCCTCCAGCACCAGCAGAAAGTCCGCTTCCCCGACCGGCACCATCGGGCTGAACACCCGCCTTCCAAAACGCACGTCGCCGGTCACCGAGCCGCCCCGCTGGCTCATGCCCTTGATCTCGCTTTTCTTGACGTCAAATCCGGCCCGCAGGGCCACCTCGGCCAGGATATCGGTGCCCCGCAGCACGCCCTGGCCGCCGAGCCCCGCCACCACCACGTTGGTCACAGTGTCTTTCATGAACAAAAGCGGATACCCGATTACACGGCGTTGCAGGCGGACTGGGCGGTTTGCGCGGAGGTCGTCGCGGAACACTCGCAGGCGGCCTTCTCGTATTGGCGGAGCTCCCGGGCGATCAGAATGCAGGGCCGCCGGGCGATAATCACTGAGAGCTCCTGGCTCGCCAGACATTCGTCGAGCACCTGTTCGAAATGGTTGCTGCCAAAGCGGGGTTCGATCACGAACACCCGTTTGACTCCCATCCCGCGCGCAATCTCCTCGAGCACGACTTTGTTGGTGGGCTCATGGTCCAGCTTGCGCCCGGTGCCCGGATGCTCCTGGTGGCCGGTCATTGCCGTGGTTGCGTTGTCCAGAATGATCAGCACATGACCCGTTGGCGGGGGATTGTAAACCATCTCCACCAGTCCGCTGATCCCACTGTGGACGAACGTGCTGTCGCCGATGACACTCACGACCTTGCGCGCCTGCTCGGGGGGCAGCACGTGCCGCATCCCCAGCCCCACCCCGAGACTGGCGCCCATGCACACGCACGAGTCAATGGCCTCGAACGGCTGCAGCACCCCCAGCGTGTAGCAGCCAATATCCCCCGCCACGATGCAGTCGCGTTTCCGCAGGGCCTCGAAGACAATCCGATACTGGCAGCCCTCGCAGAGCTGCGGCGGTTTGCCCGGTGGCTTGGCGGGTTCCGGCGTCAGATCATAATTCAGAATGCGTTTTACCCGCGCCACGTCCAGTTCCCCAAACCGGTACATCTCGGCCTTGCCCTCCACCGGAATGCCCGCCGCCCGGATGTTTTCGACCAAATAAGGGTCTCCTTCCTCGATAACGATGCACCGCTGGACCGATTGGGCAAAAGCGGCGATTTTCTTCATCGGGAGCGGATGGGTGAAAGCGAGTTTGAGGACGCTGGCTTCGGGGGCGGCCTCGCGCACGTGCATGTAGGAAATGCCGGACGTGATGATGCCCAGCATGTGACTTCCCGAGACGACTTGGTTGAGCCGGCAGGTTTCGTTCCATTCCTGCATTTCCGCCAGCTTTTGTCGCAACCGCCGGTGCGCAGGCCGCGCGTAGGCGGGGATCATCACGCGCCCCTGGATGTCCCGTTGGTAATGGGCGGCGCGCGGCGCGCCGTTTTCACCCCGCGGTTCCACCACCGTGTAGCTGTGGCAGACGCGGGTGGTGACGCGCAGGAGGACGGGGATTTTCCAGCGCTCGGAAATTTCAATCGCCGCGAGCGTGAGATCGTAGGCTTCCTGCGAATCCGACGGTTCGAGCATGGGCACGCCGGCCGCCACGGCGTAGCGGCGGTTGTCCTGCTCGTTCTGGCTGGAGGCCATGCCCGGGTCGTCGGCCGAGACGATCACCAGCGCCCCGGTCACACCGGTGTACGCCGCCGTGAAGAGCGGGTCGGAGGCGACGTTGAGGCCAACATGTTTCATGGTGCAGAGGGCCCGTGCTCCCGCAAAGGCCGCTCCAATCGCCACCTCGAGCGCCACCTTCTCGTTCGGCGACCACTGCCCGTGGCCGCCATACTCCGAAAAGGACTCCAGTATCTCCGTCGAGGGAGTGCCGGGATAACCCGCGCCGAGTGCCACGCCGCCATGGCGGGCCGCCAGCGCGATGGCCTGGTCCCCGCTCAACAATAGTCGCTTGCTTGGTTTCATGCGTTATCAGCCGGGCAGTTTAATACTGGGTTCCTCCCCCTTTGAAAACGAAATTCTCGCAAAACTCGCGCCAAACGACGCTTCTGCCCATTCCGTACTCGACAACGCCCGCGGCTCGCGATACAAGCCCTCCCACCATGTTCTGGGATCAAGAATCTGAGACCCTGTCGCGCCCCGCTCTGGAAGCTCTGCAACTCCAGCGGCTCCAGCAGACTGTCTCGCGGCTGGCCGCCCGCGTTCCTTTCTATCAACAGAAATTTGCCGAACTTGGAGTCGGACCCGAAGACATCCGGCGGCTTGAAGATGTTCGCCGTCTGCCTTTTACAACCGCCGCGGATCTGCGCGCCATTTATCCCAGCGGCCTGCTGGCCGTCGAAGCCGATGAACCCGTCCGGCTCCATACCTCCAGCGGCACGACCGGCAAGCCCAAAGCCATCTTCTTCTCCCGCAACGACGTCAACACGGCGGCGGACATGATCGCCCGGTCGCTGGTGGCGGCCGGCATCACGCGCGCCGACGTCTTCCAGAACATGATGAGTTATGGCCTGTTCACCGGCGGTCTGGTCATGCACTACGGCGCCGAGCGCGTCGGCTGCCTGGTCATCCCGGCCGGGCCGGGCACTTCCGAACGCCAGCTCATGCTGATGCAGGATTTTGGCACCACCGCGGTCCACATCCTCCCCAGCTACGCGCTCTATTTCGCCAATTACCTCGAACAAAAAGGCATTGACCCCCGCAAAGACCTCAAGCTGCGCAAGGCTTTCGTCGGGGCTGAACCCCATACCGAGCAGACCCGCAAACGCATCGAAGAGGCTTTCGGGGTGGATGTTTACAACTCCTACGGTCTCACGGAAATGAACGGCCCGGGCGTCGCCTTTGAATGCGAGCAAAAAGCCGGCATGCACCTGTGGGAAGACTGCTTCCTGCTCGAAATCATTGACCCGGCCACCGGCGAGCCGCTGCCAGACGGACAACGCGGCGAACTGGTGCTGACCACCCTCAAACGCGAGGCCATGCCCATCCTCCGGTATCGCACCCGGGACATCACCTCGGTGATTGCGGAGCCTTGCCCTTGCGGCCGCACCCATCGCCGCATCCACCGCATCACCGGCCGCTCCGACGACATGCTCATTATTCGCGGAGTGAACATCTTCCCCCAGCAAATCGAGCAGGTGCTGATGTCCATGCCCCAGGTCGGCCGCAATTATCTCATCATCGTCGAGGGCCTGGACGACCTGACCGTCAAAGTCGAGTTGTCCGACCGCGGCTTCGATGGTCAAGTCGAGCACCTGGCCGCCCTGCAAAACCAGCTCGTGGAAAAGCTCAAGGCCGAAATCTGGGTTCGTCCCAAGGTGGACCTGGTGCCGCCGGGCTCGCTGCCCGTCGCCGAGGGCAAAGCCAAGCGCGTGCTGGACAAACGCTCGCTTTGACGCTCAACTGTGGGCGACGCGATTCCAAAGTTCCGAAACCAACCAGATTATGAGCGCCACCAGCCTGTTGGCCGTGTTCGTCGAAAACAAGCCGGGTCAGACCGCCCGCATCACCAAAATTCTCGCCGATGCCAACGTGGATTTGCGATGGGTTACCATCGCCAACAGCGGCAGTTTCGGCGTGATGAAGTTCCTCGTGGACAAACTGGAGGCGGGGCTCCAAGCCCTGCGCGACAAAGGCCTGATGGTGTCGCTGCTGGAGGTGCTGGTGGTCGAAACCCCCAATCGTCCCGGCGCCCTGCAATCCGTCGCCGATCTGTTGGGCCGCAACGAAGTCAATCTCGCCAATTGCTCCGGATTCGTGGCCAATAATCGCGCCATCCTCATCCTGGAAGTTCAGGAACTGGCCCTCGCCCGCTCGGTGCTCGAAAAAGCGGGGCTTCGACCGATGACGCAGGAAGAGATGCTCCGTCTCTGACCGGTGGGGCTTTCCCCCGGCGGAAGCGGCTTAGTCCCTCCGCCGGGAGGGTCTGGGCCGCCCCGGCCGTGGCTTTCTCACCGGCTCGATGGTCTTCGGCCGCGCTTTCGGCAGCAGGACAATCGGGCACCCCTCGAAACCGAACGCCCGCCGCAACTGGTCGGCCAAATACTTCTTGTACGGTTCGGAGAACATCTCGTGCCGATTGACAAACAACAGGAAGGTCGGCGGGGCGGTGCGGACCTGGGTCGCGTAGTAGAACTTGAGCCGATGCCCTTGCGCGCTGACCGGCTGACGGCGCTCGACAGCGTCCTGCAGCGTTCGATTCAGGAGCGACGTCGGAATTTGCTGCTGCAACTGGGCCGCCACGTACCGCACCGCTTCCAAGAGCCGTTCGAGATTAAAGCCGGACGTTGCCGACGTGAAGATGACCGGGGCGTAATCCAGGAAAAACAACTGGCCCTGGACCCATTCCCCAAACTCGGCCAGCGTCGTCAGGCGCTTGGGGCCGTGCGGGCTTTGCCCTTTGCGGCGGCGCGCCAGCTCCTCCTCGCGCGCTTTCCGCACCGGCTCCTCCACCAGGTCCCACTTGTTCACCACCACAATGCACGCCCGCCGCTGTTCGACAATGATATCGGCGACTTTTTTGTCCTGCTCGGTGATTCCCGCCTCGGCGTCCAGCACCAGGATGGCCATGTCACAACGGGCGATGGAATCCTCCGCCCGTTTCACACTGAAGAACTCGATCGAATCCGACACCCGCCGCAACTTTCGCATTCCCGCCGTGTCAATCAGCAGATAGCGCTGCCGCACGCCGTCGGTCTCAACCTCGAACGGCACATCCACCGCGTCGCGCGTGGTGCCGGGAATCGGGCTGACCACCACCCGTTGCGAGCGGGTCAGCGCATTGATAATTGAGGATTTCCCAACGTTCGGCCGGCCCACGATGGCCAGTTTCAGCGGCGCCCCTTCCTCCGGCCCGGACGACGGTCCGGCTGCGGTGCCCGCCGCCCCGGCCGGCGGGGCGGGCAGGAGCGCCAAGGCGGCGTCCATCAGCGGCCCGATGCCTCCTCCGTGGATCGCGCTGACGGGGAACAGCCGGTCAAACCCGAGCTCGGCAAATTCCAGGGCGGCGGTTTCCAGGCGGGGATTGTCCACCTTGTTGATTGCGACCAGGACCGGTTTGCCACTTTGCCGCAACCGCACCGCCGCCTCGCGGTCCAGCGGCACCACACCTTCCTGCACATTCACCACCAAAATAATCAGTTGCGCCGATTCAATCGCAATCTCCACCTGCTCGAGTGCCGCCCGCGTGATGACGTCATCGGCTTTCTCCCCCCGCAGCAGCCCGATTCCGCCCGTATCCACCAGCGTAAAGGGATGCCCCCGCCACTCCACCTCCGCGCTGACGCGGTCGCGGGTGACTCCCGGCTGATCGTGTACAATCGCGATGCGCCGGCCTGCAATCCGGTTGAACAGGGCGGACTTCCCCACATTGGGCCGTCCGACGATGGCAATCACGCCTGGCATCGCCGGCAGGATGAGGCATTCGGGGCGACTGTTAAAGCCAAAACGCCCTCTCGCAACCGCTCACTCACGGGCGAGCTTCCGGCGGGCGGCCTCCAGCTCTTTGAGGCGCGCAGGCGGAATCTGGGGCGGCTTGAGCCCCAGCGCCTCGATTTCATGGCTCACAATGGCGGAGACCGCCGCGCGCGCGACCCATTTATGATCAGCCGGGATCACATACCACGGCGCCCACGGCGTGCTCGTCGCGGTAATCGCCGCTTCGTAAGCCTTCCGGTAATCATCCCAATACGCCCGCTCGGCCAAATCCGCGGCGCTGAACTTCCAGTGCTTCTCCGGCTTTGTCAGCCGCTCCAAGAACCGTTTTTTCTGTTCCTCTTTGGACAGGTGAAGAAAGAACTTGAGAATCAACGTGCCGTTGCGCGCCAGGTGCCGTTCGAGGGCATTGATGTCCTCGTAACGCTCCTTCCAAAAGCCCTTCCCCCGGCTGCCCGGCGGTAACTTCTGCCGCTCCAGCAGCTCCGGATGCACCCGCACCACCAGCACTTCCTCGTAGTAACTGCGGTTGAAAATCCCGATCCGGCCGCGCTCCGGCAGGTGACGCTGGTAGCGCCACAGAAAATTATGGTCGAGTTCCTCCGCCGAGGGGACTTTGAAACTGGCCACCTGGCACCCTTGGGGATTGAGGCCGGACATCACGTGCTTGATCATGCCGTCCTTGCCGGCCGCGTCCATGGCCTGGAAGAGGATCAGCACCGAGTAAACGTCGTTGGCATACAAGAGTTCCTGGGCCCGCGACAGTTTCTCGAGGTTCCTTTGCACGTAGTCCCGCGCTCGCTCTTTCAGTTCCGCCCCGCTGAGGTGGCGCAGGGGCTGCGCGTCGCTGTAATCCGTCGGATGGTCTTTGGACCGAAAGCGGGTGCCCGGTTCGATCCGGAAGAGGTGGGCGATTTTTGCACGTTTCATGGGTTTGCCGGCAGTCTGCGGCTTCTGCCCCGATTGTCGAGCATCCACTTCGCCGGGTGCGGGAATGTTTTGACCGGCGCGCGCCGCTGTGCTTAGCTGGCGGGCGAGTCGAATGTGCTGCAGGCGCAAACCAACCGCCCCTTGGCGTGACGGGGGATGCCATCCGGAGAATCCGCCCGGTGGTCCGCAGGCTTTCTAATGGCGGTCTGAGGGAGTTCGCATGCCTTTCATCATAGTCGGCCTCAGCCTGGCGATCATCATCGCCCTCTATTTCTACAACAACCCGTTGCACCACGGCCGCTGGTTCCTCATCCGGCGGTTCATCAACTGGTTCCCCCTGGGCATGACTTACGCCTTCCTCTACATGGGGCGCTACAACCTCAACGTGTCCAAGAACGCGCTCGGCAACCTCATGACCAAGGAGGATTTCGGGCTGATCTTCGCCGCAGGCACCATCACCTACGCGGTGTCGTTTCTGGTCAACGGGCCGCTGGTGGACAAGATCGGGGGCAAACGCGGCATCATCATCGCCGCCCTCGGCTCCTCGGTGGCCAACATTTTCCTGGGCGTGCTTACCTACCTGGTGGCCACCGGCCAGCTCAGAATGAAAATGGTGCTCGTGTTCTCGGCCGTTTACGCCCTGAACATGTACTTCCAGAGCTACGGCGCCGTCTCGATCATCAAGGTCAAGGCCTACTGGTTCCACGTCCGCGAACGGGGGGTGTTCGGCGCCATCTTTGGCACGTTGATTTCCTTCGGGGTCTATTTTGCCTTCGACTGGGGCCAGGCCGTGGTCAACCTCACCCGCGCCAATCCCATCGGTGAGCTGGGCTGGTTCCAGTCCTTGCTGCACCGGCTCTTCGCGCTGGAGGGCCAGGCGGTGGACGCCACCTGGGCGGTTTTCTTTATCCCCGCCATCCTCCTTATCGTCTGGGCCATCCTGGATGCTTTCCTCATCAAAGACACGCCCGAGCAAGCCGGGTTTCCGCCGTTTGACACCCACGACGCTTCGTCCGGCCAGATGCACGTCGAACTCTCGACGCTGGACCTGCTGAAGAAGGTCTTTGGCAGCCGCCTCATGCTCCTGATCGCCGCCATCGAGCTGACCTCCGGCGTCCTGCGCAACGGGATCATGCAATGGTACTTTATTTTCGCCAAAGAAGTCGAGCAGCCCGGGGCCGAGTTTTTCCTCAACCACTGGGGGCTCTTGCTCTGCATGTTTGGCATCGTCGGCGGTTTTGCCGGAGGGCTGATCTCGGACAAGTTCTTCCAGTCGCGCCGCGGGCCCCCGGCCGCTTTGCTTTGCGCCTTCATGTTCGTGATGACCGTCCTCATGGCGGCTTTCCTCTCCTCCTCCCCCTTCCTTGTCGGGTCCGCCGCCGTCCTGATCTCGATGGCCGTCATTGGGGTGCATTCGCTGATGTCCGGCACCGCCGCCGCTGATTTTGGCGGACGCAAGGCCACCGCCACCTGCTCGGGTATTGTGGATGGCTTCGTCTATCTGGGCAGCGGCATCCAGTCCTTCAGCCTCGGTTACCTGACCAGCCACAACTGGCTCTGGTGGCCGCTGTTCCTCATGCCCTTCGCCCTCATCGGCTGCTTCATCGCCCTCCGCATTTGGCACGACCTCCCCGAGGCCACCCGCAAATACATTGCCACCGTCGAGCACCGTCAACCACCCGCCGCCAAGAGTTAGCCTGTCCAGCCCCGGTGTTGGCATTGGCCTTGCTGACAAAGAGGCATGATAGACGTCGCGCTCTGTATGCTGGCCCTGGTAAGTGGCGGAGTGACCCTCGAACTGTTCTGCGACTCCTGTCTCAGCGGCCGGAAACAGCCGGCGGACGAGGCGGTTGGCGAGTTCGAGTGCGGCAATCCAAGCTAGACCGCCCGGGCATAGAACCGCGCAGCGAACCTTTTGGCTTCCGCAACGGAAGCCGATATGGTCCGGCCCCCCGGCCTCCGGGCCGAGGTGCCGGGAAACCATGAGATCAGGTCCCCGCCGGGGACTGGAAGACGGTGCGAATTCCGCGTGTCGTACCGGGCTTCTGCTTCCCTGGCGGGGACCTCCCATTCTGGCCGGAAGCCGCGATTTTTTGCCGGTTTGAGCTTGCGCCCCGGAGAGGCGGTGATAAAGTCCCCCTGCGTTTTCCACCCTTCCGGTGGATTTTTGTTTTTTATCCTGCAGTGCGCATGTGAAGATATTCAGCGGCAGTTCAAATGAACCGTTGGCCAGAGCCATCGCTGCCTATATTGGCATCGAGTTGGGCAAGTCCACCATCAGGCCCTTCCCGGACGGCGAAACCTTCGTGAAAATCGAGGAAAACGTCCGCGGCGAGGACGTTTTCCTGGTCCAGTCCAGCAGCCCGCCGACCAACCATCATTTGATGGAGATGTTCATCATGATTGATGCGTTGCGGCGTGCCAGCGCGGCCCGGATCACGGCGGTCGTCCCCTTCTATGGCTATGCCCGGCAGGACCGAAAAGACCAGCCCCGGGTGCCGATTACCGCGAAACTGGTCGCCAACCTGATTGTGGCGGCCGGGGCCAACCGCATTTTAACCATGGACTTGCACGCGCAGCAGATCCAAGGGTTTTTCGACATCCCGGTGGATCATCTGTATGCGGCGCCGGTCATGTATGACTATTTGAAGCGCAAGAACTTGCGTGATTTGGTGGTGGTCAGCCCGGACGTGGGCGGCTTGAAGATGGCCTACGCCTATTCCCAAGTCATGGAAGCGGGGCTGGCCATTGTGGCCAAGCGCCGCAAGAATGCCACGGAGGTCGAATCCATGGCCGTCATCGGCGAAATCCGGGGAAAGAATGTCCTGCTTGTGGACGATCTGACTGAAACGGCCGGGACACTCACCCAAGCGGCGGAACTGTTGAGACGGAAGGGCGCCAAGAAGATTCTAGCCTGTGTATCGCACGCGGTCCTCAATGAGGTGGGGATCGAACGCTTGCGAAAATCCAGTATTGACGAATTGGTGACAACTGATACTGTCCTACGCCCTGCGATCAGTGGCCTGAAGGTAACCACCTTGTCGGTCGCAGGGCTTTTGGGCGAAGCCATCAAGCGAATTCACAGTAATTCGTCGGTAACCTCGCTATTTGAGTTTAGAGGCGGACGCACCAGTTGACGGGGTGTCCGCCAGCGCCACGCGAATTTAAGAACGATGAAATCAGTACCTTTGAACGCAGTTGCCCGGTCGCTTCAACGCCGCGCCGGAGCCAAGAAACTTCGGGAAGCCGGCCGCATTCCCGCCGTGATCTATGGCCGCCAGATTCAGCCCCAAAACCTGGAGATCAGCGCCAAGGAATTGGAGGATTTGATTCACCACTCCGCGTCGGAGAACCTCCTGGTGGACCTGGCCGTCAAAGACGACGCCCGCCCCAAGCGCCTCGCCCTGGTCAAGGAAGTGCAGCATCACCCGTTGAGCGGGAAGGTGCTCCATGTGGATTTCCATGAGGTCGCCGACAACGAGAAAGTCACCATCATGGTGCCCGTGGAGAGCACCGGCGAGGCGGTGGGAGTGAAAACCGGCGGCGGCGTGCTGGAGCACGTGCTGT
>ERZ795052.1713-NODE-1713-length-28712-cov-90.619290_pt1 | contig 28712 bp, 19 predicted proteins | sample MGYA00375136_ERZ795052 | MGnify/ENA primary metagenome ERZ795052 (study PRJEB30181, sample SAMN05720156) | activated sludge metagenome | isolation source: Anaerobic digester | place: Japan | collected 2015-05-26 ... | reverse complement strand
TATAATTAAGTAACAACCAAGTAACAATTCCGTAACGGAACTACGGCAGTGTTACTTCAGTGTTAGGGAGTTGTTACTTAATTATCTATACAACAAGCAATTATGCCTTACAGTTCAGAGAAGACAAAATATGATGCTAATTGCATTATTAACAGTGAGTAATATAATATTTGAGATTGCCGTTTCTACTTTTTTCGGTTGATAGATATAACTTATTAAAAATTACTGTAATATCAATATACAGATACCATAAAATATTATTTTAGCTGAGGAAATCTGGTCGTTTTTTACAAAATATAAGCTAATATCTAAACGAGAAACATTGGATCATTGCAGATGTATGTGCTAATACATAGCACTTGACAGAAGGGCAAGGTAAATATTTTTAGTTTTATTTAAGGAAAAATAAATGCGAAAGTGGCGGAATTGGCAGACGCGCTGGACTTAGGATCCAGTGAGGTTAAACTCATAGGGGTTCAAGTCCCCTCTTTCGCACCATTTTTTGGATGATATAAAATTAGGAGAATAAAGTGCAAGTAGAATTCAATCAATTAAATGCAGTAACAAAGGAAATTAATCTTACAATTCCTTCCGAGGAAGTTGATAAGGAATACGAAAAATATTTGAAAAAGTCAGCCCAGGAAATAAGCGTTCCCGGTTTCCGGAAAGGTAAAGCACCTCTGAATGTTGTAGAACGAATGTATGAAGACAAAATTCGGAATTATTTTTATGAGTATTATATAGATGAGGTCTTCAGTAAAGTTGTTAAAGAAAATGAGATAAAATATCTTCATTATCCGGAAGTAAAAGATGTTCAATGGGAAAAAGGTAATGATATGACAATCAAGATTGAGATTGAACATGAACCTGTTCTTGAATTCAAACAGATAGAAGGTTTAACTGTTCCATATAAACCGATGGTGTTGGAAGAAGAAGTAAACAATTTTATTAAAGAATTACAAAAATCAAATTGCCGGATAATTGATGTAGAAACAGCAAGGGAAACAGATAATGTAAATGTAGAGATTACTTTTCAACATAATAATGAAACATTTACCAGAACAGGCAGTTTTTTTGCTGGAACAAAACATAACCTGGATATGCTGCCGGAACTACTGGGTCTAAAAATTGGCGACAAAATTAAAGTAAAATTAACAGGTAGAGAAATTATTAATTCTACTCAGGATTATAAACTTCCTTTGGATAATGATGCAGAATACGATTGCGAATTGATGGTGAATAGCATTTCCAGAATAGAATATCCGGAACTGGATGATGAATTTGCCAAGGATATGGAATTTGATTCTCTGGAAGATATGAAAGCGAAAATCAGTGATGATTTAAAATTGAAAATTGAACATTCAAACATAGATATAGAAAACGAAGCTATTATAGCCAAGCTTTTTGCTGATAATGAGTTTGCTCTCCCCAAAAAAACTCTATCCTATCTTGCGGAAGAACAAGTTAAGGATATTAAAAACGATAATTTTATGCAGTATTATTATGAGCGCTACTATATTACTTTTGCTTATGCTCTATTGTCATTGTATATTACGAATAATCTATTAAGGTTTATGCCTATTGAACTTACTGACGAAATGAAAGAAGAATATATAAACCACTTGGCTATTGTAAAAGATATGAGCTCCGATGCATATAAAGAAAAATATAAAGATGATATTTCTTCTGAAAATTTTGCTCGTGACGCTCAAAGATACTTTGTCTTAAGAAAAATCGCTCAAACCTGTGAGTTCGTTATTAAAGAAGAACCCGAGGAAAATAGCTACCCGGAATCCGAGATAGAAACAATTAAGGAGGAACAATGAGTTTTGTCCCTATAGTTATAGAACAAGTAGGCAGAACAGAACGTGCTTATGACATTTATTCGCGTTTGCTGAAAGACAGAATTGTCTTTGTCGGTGGAGTAATAGAAGATAATTTGGCAAATACTGTTGTTGCCCAATTACTTCATTTAGAAGGTGAAGATCCTGAACGGGATATTTATATGTATATAAACAGTCCCGGGGGAATTATTTCTGCAGGACTTGCAATTTACGATACAATGCAATACATAAAACCCCGCGTAAGTACTATTTGTATTGGTCAGGCAGCAAGTATGGCAGCTGTTTTATTGGCAGCAGGTGCTCCTGGAAAAAGAAGCGCTCTGCCAAATAGCAGAATTATGATTCACCAACCAATGGGAGGAGCACAAGGTCAAGCAACCGATATTGAAATTCAGGCAAAAGAAATTCTCTATTTACGTGGCAGGATGAATGAAATTCTGCATAAACATAGCGGTCAGAGCATTGAAAAAATTATGGAAGATACTGAAAGGAATTATTTTATGAGTGCTGAAGAAGCAATGGAATATGGTATTATAGATGAAGTGATTTCAGTGCGAAAATAGCTTGACTAAATTTAAGCGGTCAGATAAAAATGATTTATAGAAAGCGGATAAAATTTTGAAGTAAAGAAAGTAAATTAAAAAGGAGGATTCCTTGGATAAATACAGAACATTAACCTGTTCCTTTTGCGGAAGAGGCGAACATGAAGTAAAAAATCTGATTAGAGGTATTGCAGGCAACATTTGTGATGAATGTATTGTAATGTGCCACAATATAATTGATTCCAGTAAAGAAGACATAAAACAAGAGGATTTTGAAGCACCTATTCCCAGTAGAATAAAGGCATATCTTGATCAATATGTAATCGGTCAAGATAGTGCCAAGGAAATAATTTCTGTAGCGGTCTATAATCATTACAAGCGCATTTTCAAACAAAAATATGAAGATGATGTGGATTTGGAAAAAAGTAATATCTTGATGATTGGTCCCACAGGAAGCGGTAAAACCCTTATTGCTCAAACACTGGCAAGGTTTTTACAAGTTCCTTTCGCTATTTCCGATGCCACAACTTTAACCGAAGCGGGTTATGTAGGTGAAGATGTAGAAAACATCTTGGTGCGTTTACTGCAAAATGCCAATTATGATGTTGCCAAAGCTGAACGGGGAATCGTCTATATAGATGAAATTGATAAAATCAGCCGTAAATCCGAAACCCCTTCCATAACGCGTGATGTTAGCGGTGAAGGAGTTCAGCAAGCGCTACTTAAAATTTTGGAAGGCACAAAAGTAAATGTTCCTCCCAAAGGTGGACGCAAACATCCTCAACAGGATTTTATTGAGATGGACACCAAAAATATCCTGTTTATTGCGGGAGGAGCTTTCTTCGGTTTGGAAAAAATCATCAAAGAAAGGATGGATAAGAAATCCATTGGTTTTGATGTAGAATTGGGTAAAAAACAGGATGAGTCCACAATCTTTGATTTTACAACTCCTCAAGACCTGTTAAAATATGGCTTGATTCCTGAACTTATTGGTAGAATGCCGGTAATCTGCACTTTACATGAACTTAGCGAAGATGCCTTGATAGACATTCTTGTAAAGCCCAAAAATGCTATCTGCAAGCAATATCAAAAGTTCTTTGAAATGGATGGAGTCCGCCTGGAATTTTCAGAAGAAGCATTAAAAGAAATAGCAAGAACCGCTATAAAGCAGAAAACAGGTGCCCGGGGTTTGCGTTCTATTATGGAAAAATTTATGCTGAAAATAATGTTTAGTATTCCAGATCGCTCTGATGTAGAAAGTTGTATTATCACTCCGGAAGTTGTAACTCTCTCCCAAGAACCCAAATATGGCTATATTAAGCCCCTCAATTCTCGCAATAAAGTTGCTAATGAAAAATAAAACGGAGACCCGATAATGACGGCTGAAGTTACTATTCCACGCCGGGAAGAACTATTTTCTGCATTAGAAGAAAAAGAAGCTATAATTATTTTCGCAGCAGAAGAGGAAAAATTAGAAAAATTCAAACAGGATAATGATTTCCTCTATGTAACAGGTTTACAAATTCCGGAAGCAATCTATTTTGGCTACAAAGGACAGAACGGACCTGCAGAAATGCTTTTTATTGAACGCAGTGATCCGGAAAAAGCGATTTGGACAGGACCTGTAATGAGCAGTGAAGAAGCCAGTAAAAAAACCGGTTTGTCACAGGATAAAATTCATTATCTGGATGAGTTTTTAGCTATTCTTTCCGTTTACTGTCCTGTTATCAATAAAATATGGGCTAATATCGGAATTCAAGCATTAAATAAACCGCCTACAAGACAACTTTTTCACCTCTTCCCTATCCGCGAACGCTATCCCAATATAATCATTGAATCCCTTGAAACACTGATAACTCCTTTGCGGAAAGTGAAAAGTGAATGGGAATTGAGGCAGTTACAAAGGGCAATTGATATAACAGGTAAAGCTATTATAGATGTTTGGGAAAAAGCGGAACCCTCAATGATGGAATATGAACTGGAAGCAATAATGTTTTACCGTTTGCAAAGAATGGGAGTTAAACATTGGGGTTTTGCTCCTATTGTAGGCAGTGGAATCAATGCGGCAATATTGCATTATGAGAAAAATGAATGCCCTATTGAAAGCGGAGAAGTTGTTTTAATGGATGTAGGTGCTTCCTATCTAAATTACAGTGCAGATATAACCCGTTGTTTTCCTGTTAGCGGAACTTTCAGTGAACGCCAGAAACAGGTTTATAATGTTGTTTTAGATGTGCAGAAAAAGATTATTGAAATGATTAAGCCAGGTGTAGAACTTTCAATCTTAAATCAAACAGCACGCGACCTTTTAGCAAAAGGAGCAATAGAACTCGGGTTAATTGAACACGAAGAAGATATTAAAAAATATTATATGCACAGCATCAGTCACTTTTTGGGAATGGATACTCATGATGTAGGAGGTCGTAATGCTATGCTGGAAATAGGTAATGTAATTACTGTTGAACCGGGACTCTATATTCCGGAAGAAAAACTTGGAATTCGTATTGAGGATGATGTTTTAGTAACCGAAAACGGTTATTGTGTTCTTTCCCAAAACATTCCCAAGGAGATTTCGGAAATTGAAGAAATCCGCTTGCAGGCAATGGCTAAATAATGTCTAAAGCAATCTATCCTGGAACTTTTGATCCCTTCACCTTGGGTCATTTGAATATACTGGAAAAGGCCTGCCACATTTTTGATGAAGTAATTCTTGCTGTTGCTGAATATAGCGGCAAGGAAAATCTGTTTAATTTGCAGGAACGCTATGAATTGTGTAAAAAAGCCACTGAACATATCCCCAATTTAGTAGTCAGCACTTTCCAGGGATTGTTTGTGGATTATGCAAAAAGTCAGAATTGCAAAATAATGATTCGCGGAATGAGAGCTGTCTCTGATTTTGAATATGAACTTTCTCTGGCAATTACTAATAAGAAACTTAATCCGGAAATAGAAACTATCTTTTTGGTTCCTTCTTTAAAATATATGTATCTTTCATCTTCAATGGTTCGTCAGTTAGCCGATTTAAAAGGACCTTTGGAGGATTATGTTCCTGCCTGCGTTGCAGAAGCAATGAGAAAAAAATATGTGAGCTAAAGTTATGGCAAAATTGAGCGAAGCGGATAAATTGAATAAAGCACAGACGGAAAGAGCTCTGCCTGCCGATATTAATGCTGAAGCAGCTTTGCTTTCAGCTATGCTGATTGACAGTGATGTAGTCAGCAAAGGCATTGAAAAGATAAAAGAAGAATATTTTTATCGTAATGCACATAAATTAATCTTCCGCACTATGCAGGAGCTCTTTTTTGAAGGAATTGAGATTGACCAGTTGACTTTAATTAACCGTCTGGAAAGAAATAACCTTCTGGAAAAAGTAGGAGGAATTCCTTATATTAACGAAATTGCGGATTTTGTGGTTTCTTCTGCCAATTTTGATTATCATCTTAATATCGTAACCGACCAGGCATTATTGCGTCATTTGATTTTAGCTTCCAACGGAATTATTGAGAATTGTTACACTGCAGCCAAACCTGTTAAAACCATTGTAGATGAAGCAGAACAGGCAATTTTTGCCATTGCTGAATTACCCAGTCATCAAGGTTTTGTGCGTTTTGATCAAGTCAGCCAGGAAGTTCTGGATAATATAGATAAAATTGCTTCTACCAAAATTCCTGTTACGGGTGTGAGTAGTGGTTTTGCCGATTTAGACCGTTTTACAGGTGGTTTCAGACCTGGACAATTTATTATTATTGCTGCGCGTCCGGCAATGGGAAAAACCTCTTTGGCTTTAAATATTGCAGCTAATGCAGCGGTAAATTTGAACAAGAAAGTTGCTATCTTCTCTATGGAAATGGCTGCCGATGAAGTTATTATGCGGATGTTCAGTTCTGCTTCCGAAGTTAGAATGGATGGTATGTTACGCGGTTATGGAATGAATGAAGAAAAGCTTATTCGCATTATGCAAGCGTCGGAAGTGCTTTCTGCCAAACATATTTACATTGATGATTCAGGAACAAATACTCCTTTGGATATTAGAGCTAAAACCAGACGGCTGGCAGCTGAAATCGGGGGTTTAGACCTTGTTTTAATTGACTATTTACAATTGATGACTCTCACCCGCGAAAAAAATAATAGACAGCAGGAAATATCTGAAATATCAAGAGCTTTAAAGATTTTAGCCAAAGATATGAAAATTCCGGTGGTGGCACTTTCTCAACTTAATAGAGCTGCGGAAGGCAGGGAAGATAAAAGACCCAAACTGGCGGACTTACGTGAATCGGGAGCTATTGAACAAGATGCCGATTTGGTAATGTTTATCTATCGCGATGAATATTATTATCCTGAAACAACACAAAAACCAGGAATAGCAGAAATAATTATCAGTAAAAACAGACACGGAGCTACAGGAAATCTGGAACTGGGATTTGAAAAGGAATTTACCCTTTTCCGTCCTCTTGAAACAAAATATGAGCAGTAATCTTTTTGCCGGCATTGGAGAATATACTATCTTTGTCGGTAAGTGTCTGGGCAAAATTCCCTCGCTGTTCAAACGCTATCAGGAATTTCTAATCCAATTTAAGCGTATTGGTTTTGATTCCCTTTTTTTAATTTTATTAACTGCTGCATTTACAGGCCTGGTAACTGCATTGCAGGCAGTTTATCAATCCAAAGGTTATGTGCCCTTAAATCTTTTAAGTGTGCTCATTGGCAAATCCACAATGATAGAACTGGCACCGGTTTTAACTGCCTTAGTTTTAACCGGAAAAGTTGGAGCTTCCATAGCAGCTGAAATTGGCACAATGAGAGTTAGCGAACAGATTGATGCTTTGGAAAGTATGAACATTGATCCTTATGAATTTCTTTATATGCCCAGGATTCTTGCTGGTGTTTTGGCATTTCCTTTAGTTACTGTTTTTGCCAATGCTGTAGGAATAATTTGTGCCTGGTATTTTTCCTGGTTGCGTTATGGGATTCATTATTACACTTTTTTCAATAATATGCGCAGTTATTTTATTCCCTCAGACCTTTGGGGCGGGTTAGCCAAGTCCTTTGTTTTTGGTTTTATAATTACAAGTTTTGCCTGTTATCATGGAGACCGCTGTTTTGGGGGAGCGGAAGGAGTTGGTAAAGCCACAACAGCTACAGTGGTTTACTCTTCCGTAGCCATTTTGGTAATGGATTTCATTGTTGCCTGGTTTTTGTTTGGAGGATATTAAATGAAGGTCTGGAAACTGATACCCTTACTGTTTATCGTTTTTATATGCTCTTGCGGAAAAGAAAACAAAAAACAGGAAAGTTTATCCTACAAACACAAACTGGTTGTTTATGCTACTGATGAATTTCGTAAATCGGGTTTGGAGCATTCCATTGTTCCTGATTTTCAAAAAAAGCATAACTGCCAGCTGGAGGTAATCCTTTTCCGTAATACTGCAGAATTGAGCAAAGCAGTTAAAAACAGAGACAATTATGGAAAATATGATCTTGCTATTGGAATTGATAACAGTTTTGCCTTTTCTGAAACTCTGGCAATCAATTTTGTACCACCGGAATCATTTGATAAAGAGCTTTTAATTCAAGAAACCGTTTTTGACCCTTATTTACGCTTTATTCCTTATGCTTATAGCAATTTGTCCCTAATTTATAATACTTCTTTAGTAAAAACTCCTCCTCAATCATTTGGTGAATTGCAAGATGCCAAATACCTTTCTCAAATAGCAATTTGTGATCCTCAGACCTCAGGTTTGGGACGGTCTATGCTTTTTTGGAGTGTAGCTCTTTTTGGAACACAAGGTTATGAGCATTTATGGAAGAGCTTACGGAAAAATATCTATAAAACATATTCTAACTATAATGAAGCACTGGAGACACTGAAAAGAGGTGAATGTTCTTTTATTATTGGTTATAATACAACCCCTGCCTTTTTACAGGAACTTGATCCTTTAAATCGTAATTTTGAGGTCTCAATGCTGAAAGAAGGCAGTTTTCAATATATTGAAGCAATCGGAATTCATCGTGGAACTAAGAAATCCTCTTTATGCAACAAGTTTGTTGATTACTTTCTTTCCTCCGAAGCACAAAAAATGGTAGTTTACAAACTGGGAATGTTTCCTGCTAATCGTAAAACCCTTTTGCCAATGCATTTTTCCGCCATTCCTTTTATCAGTTACAGTGTAAATGATCGCCTTTCACAAGCTACTATTCAAGAACAGATTAATGCCTGGCTGGATTTTTGGGAACGCCTTTTTGGATACCAGATAGCTAAGAACTTATAGGAAAAACGATGTCCTCCTCGTTCATTGGTTACGAGGACATCAACCTTCCTGAAGAGGGATATTTAATTCTTCAGTGCCGGGAACAACAAATCTGCCATCTCTGATAATATCAAATTTTTCTCCGTTTTTAGTGACGGCAGTTATGGAGCCCAGCATTTCGTAGGGCAAGGTAATATCTATATGTTTTTGCAGATAAGCATTAAGCGGATCTTCATTACGGGTAATGGATTTTTCGTTATCTACAGCAATCATTTCTTTACCGTTTACAAAACTGGGATGGGGACTATCTTCCTCATGGCTGTAACAGGTATCTCCAATAGCAAAGTGAGGTCCCATTTTCTCTATTATAAGAATTGGCAGAAGAGGCAGAATATTATATTTTCGTGCCATCTGATAAGCCAAAGTGTTTGTGCCTATAGCAAATTCACCAATCGGAAGTGATTTATGGGGTAAAAGCAGGTTTTCATAAATATATTTCCTGCCTTCTTCCGGGTCTTCAAAATTAGTGCAGGAATAATCCTTTATCCATCCGTCTTCAAAGTCAATTTTCAAATTAAAATAGCGTAAGGAACCCAAATAAATATCTTCCACCTGTAATGTTCCGTTAGTGCCTTTTAACACGGGAGAAGTGAAAACCTCACCTACAGGAATATTAACATCTGCCACACAATTTTCAAAGTTGGTTTCCTTTTCTGGATTTTGTAAGGTATGCAATTTAACATTGATATCTGTGAAATTACCCGCTTTTCCTTTCACATTCACATAATCAGCTTTATCAAGCACATCAATTATCTTCTGCTGAATCTCCGCATAATGATTACTATCCAAAAGATTGATTTTCAAGGTATCGGCAAAAATATCCGGGAACTGTTCACCAATTTCCGGTGAAGGAAAAGCGATAATGCAAAAACTGGCTTGGTCTCGTTTATAATATTGATAATAAATTTGAGAGGTCTTGGACATCATTTCTCGGGAAAGTTCCTGCTGTTCTTTGTTTAAAGTTAAAACACTGTTTTTTACTATCGGAGAAAAAGGTGTTTCACCAAAAAGTTCTACATAAACAGGACCGGCATCACCTTTAATCAATTCTTGAATATCATCTATCACTTCAGCATAAACATTAATTACCATATCTGTATAGTCCCTATCTAAAATCAGGGCATTATCAAAACGGTGATCATAATTAAACTGCTTGTTTTCATATATCTTATAAGGAACAGAAAATTGCCCTTGAATACCTATCTTTTCCAGTTCCTGATGAATAAGGCGTCCCAAAAGTTCCATTCCACAAGGAACAATTATATTAGCTGTCTTTTTTATCCGATAATTTTTTCCGGCTCTAATAAAACCGTCAATCCAACACTGAACTATATAACGGGCAATATCATTAAGTTCTTTTTCCGGATAGCTATTGATGAATTGAGCCATTTTTATGCTTGCATCAGTTATAAACATTCCATAGCGGTAAAGATAGCGCACATCATTAAGGTCGGAATTCCTAATAAGATCATAATTGATATTTGCTTCCGGATAGTAATTTTGATATAATTTCCAATAGAGTTTGGTTTTATGGTTTTCTATCACAATTTTCCGATATTCCTTTAACCAGTCCGCATAATCAGTATTTCCGCTAATAGCTTTGTCGTATAAGATAAAAAACAATCGCAGATTTTCTTCCATCTGTAAATAGTTATTAGTTGCCTGATTCACGTACATAAGCATAAATTGATAATAGAGAGCAGAAAGAAATCTGCCCATCTCTTCACCATACAGTTTTACTGCATAATCAGGATTTCCCATGCAATTATCGTAATTTCCCAAAGCAGAATAATAGTCATTGTGCCAAGTGGAAAGTTGCTCTATAGGGATTGTTTTTAATTGGGGATCTTTTTCCAGGAAGGCAGCAAACTTGTCACTCTGCAAACAAAGATTCTGCAAATCCTGAAAAAATTTGGCATAAGGCATATCAGATAAAATATCAAGTGAATTAAGCCGTTGTAACAATGTCTTATATGGCTTTTTACAGTCAAGGATGCGGTTTTTGATTTCTGCATAAGTTGTTTTCATATTGGTTTCCTTATTATAGTATATTCTGGGAGCAAAATACGCTCACCCTTTTTGAAAATTTATCTATTTTAAGGACAAGAAAATGTGTCAAGCACAATTCCATCTTCTTCCCTACTCCCTACTCAAATACCACTTTATATTCTCTAATACACAACCCAAACTTTGGATGGGTTTAGGTTGAGTGGATGATGGGTGGATGATGAGTGGGGAGTAAGGAAGCACTTGTAACGATAATAGTGGCAATATATTGAGCGCCATTTTTTGTTTTAAGTCATATTTTTTTAATTCAGAAAGCAATTATAGCTCGGTTGTAAGTAAAATAGTTCGTGGAGTATGTTTTTTAGGAAAGTAGGTGAAAATTATTAGTCAAAACCACATAGTATGAAAATCGTGAATTGAACGAGGGGCTTACGCCACCATCGCTATAAATGTGTCGCCCTGACGGGCTTTTGGAAACAGAAAAGGTAAAAATATAAGATGGAAAAAAAGTCGGGGCTTTCGTTTTAACGAGGGGCTTACGCCACCATCGCTATAATTGTGTCGCCCTTCGGGCTTTTATGGCATCTCAATCTTCTCAACCATCTAAACTTTCTCAACCCTCTCAACCTTCTCAACCCTCTGATCTTTTTTTAGAGAAGATTTTTCCTGATATAGGTTTGAAGACATAGTTCATAACCGGAAGAAGAAAGCAGAGAGGAACTTTCCTGCAAAATCCAATCCTCTTCCGAAAAATAAGGAAAATAGGTGTCGCCTTCAAATTCGGAATGGATAAGAGTTATCAGCATTTTATCAGCCAGAGGTAAAAATTGCTTGAACACGCTTGCTCCACCGATAATATATGTCTCTTGTCCTTCCACCATTTTTAATGCTTCCTCCAAATTATGAGCAACAATAGCACCTTGGGGTTGAAAGTTTAGGTCTTTGCTCAGCACGATATTCTGTCTTCCGGGCAATGGTTTTCCGATTGAATTCCAGGTATTTTTTCCCATAATAATGGGATGCCCCATTGTTATGGCTTTAAATCTTTTAAGGTCTTCGGTAATTTTCCAGGGCAATTTCCCGTTTTTACCAATTAGATGGTTCAGATCATAAGCAGCAATAATTATAATACTCAGAATCTGCCTACTTCAAAGAAGGTATCAATTTGCGGTATTCCAGCTTTTTTTGCTTCTTCCAAAGTTCCGTTAAAAAGCATCTTACCCTCTTCCAGAAAGATAATTTTATCGGCAATTCTATGAATAGAAGCCAGTTCATGAGTAACAACTACAATGGTCATTTTTAATTGTTTTTTTAAGCTTAAAATAAGTTCATCCAAAGAAGCGGCAGTTAATGGATCAAGTCCTGCAGAAGGTTCATCACAAAAAAGAATTTGAGGATCAAGGGCAATAGCTCGGGCTAAGGCAGCTCTTTTTTTCATTCCTCCGGAAAGTTCGGAAGGAAATTTATACAGTACTTCACTTAAGTTTACCAGATTTAATTTTACTTGAATTATCCTATCAATAAGAGATCGGGGCAGTTTTGTATGCAATTCCAGAGGAATACTGATATTTTCGTAAACGGAAATGGAATTGAGCAAGGCACCGCTTTGGAATAAGACCCCCAATTTACGCAAAATCTTTTCCATTTGAACATCATCCAGGTCTAATATTTCTTCACCCCAGAATTTAACGCTTCCGGAAACCGGCTCTACCAGGCGTAAAATATTTTTTAAAAGAGTTGTTTTTCCACAACCGCTACTTCCCAAAATAACGGTTATCTCCCCAGGAAAAATATCCACGCTAATATCATCCAACACAGTGAGATCGCCATATTTGGCAATCAAATTTCTAATGCTGATTACTGGTTCCATAATTATAAATAGAGTAAGCTGAAAATAGCATCCCAAATAATGACAGCAAAGATGGAAGCAACAACAGAAGAAGTAGTTGCCTTGCCAACACCCTCTGCTCCGCCCTTAACTTGAAAACCGCAATAAGCACCAATTATAACAATTGTCCAGGCAAAAATAACACTCTTGCCAAAACTGGTTACCAAATCTTTCAGGGTAAGAACATTAATGGAGCGTTGAACAAAAGTATAAACGCTCAAATCCAAATAATCAATGGCTATAAGTCCACCTCCAATTTCCGAAACCAAAATGGAAAACATCACCAAAATCGGCATCACAACAGTAATTGCATGAAACTTGGGAACAACTACATAGCGGACAGGGGACAAAGCCATAGTTTTTAAAGCATCAATTTCTTCTGTAACTTGCATTGTGGCAATTTCGGAAGCAATGGCTGATCCACTTCTTCCGGCAACAATAATTGCCGTAATTAAAGGAGCAATTTCCCGCACCATAGCAAATGCCATCAGGTCTGCTATAAAAACATTAGCACCAAAATTAGCCAATTGCACCGATGCCTGCAAGGAAAGTATAAAACCCACGATAAAAGAAAGCAAAGATAAAATAGGCAATGCCTGCGAACCCAATAAAGAACATTGAATGGTGAAAGAACCTTTACGCTGACCCTTTCTGCTGAAAATACCTATAATTGCCCAGTAGAAAACCTCCGAAGCCAATAACATTACATTATAGAAATTTTGTCCTGCCAAGACAAGAGAATCCCCTATTTTTTCAAAAAAACCCATCTTTCTTTCCGGAGCAGGAACCTTAATTTTCAGGGAGGAAAAACTATCTATAACCTCTTGTATTTCAGGAGTTGCGCCTTGAAATAACAATATCCCTTCTGCGGATAAACGGGTATTTAATTCATCCAGAAAAGCCACTCCTGCACTATCTAAAACATTAACATTACTTAAATCAATGGTATTGGGACTTTTTTGTTTTAGAAGCGAATTTACTTCAATGAATGTTTCCGGAACTGTTTCCGCATTTAAACTTCCCTCCAGATATAGAATATTATTTACTATCTTGCAGGACATTATGCCTCTTAATAGAATAGAGATAACCGCAAGAATGTGGTATAGTCATATACCGTCCAGGGTTTTTTGGTTTCATCATAAGAAATATTGAATTTAACATCTAAAGAAATGTTTCTGAACAATCTGAAATTTATCCTGTTTTCGTTTTCCAAACTGTAAGAATGATCGGGTTCTCCCATCCGGAAAAGAACATCCAAAGTAGAATTGATGCTTACAAACTTGAGCAGATTCAAGGCAGAAAGAATAACTGTGGATTCAATACCTTTGGAACTGCTGTTGGGTTCTTCTTTATACCTTTCAAATTCATAATTTACTCCATCTAAGGAACTTGTTACCGTTTTATCAAATACATAGCTATTTTTATTATAATCCTGAGCCCAACCGTAGCCAACGCGTAAACTTGTTCTGGCATTGGAACTGAAATTAATTTGATAGGTCAATCCGATTCCTTCTTTCAGTCGTAAAGGATAGAAGGCAATTTTGGTTTTTAATTCGGACTGATTCAAAAGCAGAGATATTGTATCGCCCGCAGAATTTTGCAGCATTATATTTTTGTTTTCCGAAAAAAAGGTGTTTTCCTCAAATATATGGGTATTCAAATTCATTCTTCCATAAAAAGCAAAATTCTTAAGAAACTTGCGCTCTTCCAGCGGATAGAACAAAAGAACACTTTTCAGGGAATAATCATCAGGACTAAATACTAAATCCTGATTGGAGGTTAAATTTAAGCCAATGTCATAGATACTGCGGGTAGTAAATTGAAATGGCTTAAGCAATTCATGAGTATCAATGCTGTTATCAAACTGCCCGGAAAGAGAAGCACTGGTAGTAGGTTTGTGTTTATCCACATTATTATTGGAAGTTAAAGAAATATTACCATGAATTGCTCCCCGGTGAATTCGTTTTGAACCCAAACCTATATCTTCATCGGCAAAAACACCTGCTCCAATTAAAACATTACCTTCAGCAGCAGGGTCTACAATCATTGTCAGGGTCTTTTTTTCACCTTCCGCTAAAGTAACAGTGGCAAAATCCCTCAAATCACTCCAGGAACCACCTCCAAGCTTTACTAAATAGGAACCCGGAGGTAAAATCCAAAGTTTATCTACAGCGCCAACTTCGTCTTCTCCCATACTGAACATACCCCCGCTGTAAATTTTATAGCCCTCGCCGTCTGTATTTTTTTTCCAGAGATCATAGCCCATTCGGACTCTGGCTTTGGATTCATCCATAACAACTATTTTTAGCTCTCCCCAGTTTGGCTTTACAACTGTTCTCTGACGGGGTAAAATTTTAACGGGAATAATTAAATCACCCATTTCACCAATTATTACTCTGTAATTACCAGGTGTTAGTAATGCCGGCACACCCATAATCAATTCATCCGTAGAGATTACTGTGTTCAACGAGTCCAATTCTTCAATAGTGTAACGAATTTGCTCCTCTGTTTGAGTTTTAGTAATAACCATCAGCTCTCCAAAGTCAAAATCTGTTTCCCTAACTATCATTTCTTCATAAACATACTTGGCAATCGGAGAAGTTGAAGCAGCCAAAGATTTACTTTCAACAGGCAAGCCACTGAAATATAAATTGCATTTTGCAGCAAAGAGGTCTGTCTCTTCCATAATCATTTCATTAAACGCCTGCACCAGATAGATCATAGAAGGGTCTATAAGTTCCATAGTGCGTTCACCCTTATGACTAAAAACAATTCTTTCGGAAGTGGAATCCCGCAACACAAATTCCATATTCAAATAAGCTCTGGGTTCTGTGCCTGCAATCTTTTCAATGTTATAAACCTTTGTCTCCAGAAAATAGTGGGGATTTTTTTCCAGCTGTTCCCCTCTGGAAACTGTTCCAAAAATATTATACGCCTTTAAGCGCTGGACAATCAAATTGGGAATAGCATCACGTAAACGGGTTGCCCAAACATCCGTCTGCAGAAATTTCACATTATAGAAGTTTTCTTTCACTACAATTTGACTTCTATCATAAGTTCTATTCAGAACAGTATCCAGCACTTCCAGATTTTTTCCTGTATTTGTAGTACGGCGCAATTCTGGTTTTTCTGTTCCCGGTTGATATTCCAAAACATAATAGTTTACAGGAGTTCTTTCTACTTTTTGCAAACAGCCGGTAAGCAAAAGTAGAATAGCCAGAAATCCTGAAAAGATGTATAGACATTTTCTTTTAAGCATTATAGCTCCTAATTTCCGCGTAGTAAAATAGCAGGTGTATCTGCAATCTGACGAGAAAATTCATTCAGGTTTTCACTCGTCTCGGTTAAAGTACTTAAAATTTCCAGCAGGTCACCTTGTCCGCGAGTTACAACTCTATTAAGGTTGGAAACCAGAGTTCCGGTTTTTTGGATAGTTGTGGAAAGTTCAGTGACCATCCCTTTCAAATCAGTTTTGGAAAGTTCACCACAAAGGGTTCCCAGATTAGTCATTAAGCTGTCAAAACCTGGAGTATAAAGAATGGCATTAACCTGATCCAATGCTCTATTGATATTATTGCTGATAGTTAATATTTCGCGTGTTGCCTCTAAGATCATTTGATCACTATGTTCACCAACGGTGGTGACCTTCAAATTTGCCTCGCGAATTAAGGCAGAACCATCATTGGTCAATTGAGTTAAGCTTGTTTCCAGTTTTGCAGTTAGTTCCTCCAGTTGTTGATTTACATTATTGGTAACACTAATCAAACTTGCCTGTGAGGTCTCGGAAACATTTTGAATATTGGTTGTTGCACTGCTGGTGATGGCATCAAGATTTTTGGTAAGATTTTCTGTAACCGCGCTTAGGTCTTTGCTTAGTTCTTCTGTTAAATCCGCAGTATTATTAGCTATGCGACTAATACTTTGCATAGTTGTAGCCAGATTTTCATGGGTGTCTTTTAATATTAAACTTGTTTGAGCAAGTATGGTAGAAATATTGTTTCTGTTTTCCTCACCGGTTATAGCACTCAAGTTGGCAGCAATCATATCAATTTTATCTACAATAGATTTTGCCCTTTCGCTAATATCTTCCAATACCGTTGTTCCGGTTTTAATGTAACTTTTGGGTTTTAGTAACTTTGCTTCATTAGTTCCACCCCTTAGCTCAACATTTTTCAGTCCGGTAATTCCGGATAACAAAAGAACCGCTTCGGTATCCTCTTTTATAGGAGTTCCTCTGTTCACGCTGATAGTAATAATTATTTTGGTTACATCCTTGGGGTTAATTTTAACATCTTCCACCCTGCCAATTTTTATTCCGCGATAATTAACCGAACTGCCAACTTGCAAACCGCTTACAGAATAGTCCTCAAATTCAATATAATAGATATCTTTCTTTTCCACTAATCTGCTACCAGCCACAACTATGGCAAAAAGTATTATTAGGATAGCTCCAATGACTAAAAAAATACCCAGACGGATTTTAGCGGCTTGGGAAACCATTTTATCCTCCTGTCCGGTCTTTAGATTTATTAATTGTAGAATCCAAATTCACCTCTCCACTAAGTAAACAGTTTTGAACAAACACGGGAGAACTGGCTTTCAGAGTTACTTTTCCTTCACAGATAACATCCTCCCCGAAGCTTACATCGCCATAGATTTTTAGTTCTTTGCATTCGCTTAAAGAAGGAATACCTTTGCTGAATCTTTTTTGCAAATCTTCTATTTTACCGTAATATTTCTCATCCAGTTCAATTACAGGTGCCTTTTCTACGCCTCTTTTCAAAACAATCTGATATTGTTCATTCAGTTCATAAGCATCAGACCAAAGAGCTAAAAGTTCATTTGTTTTTTTCACCGGCACAAAACGCTCCCGACTTACTACTAATGCTTTAGAATTATTGAACACACTAATGGCTGAACCCATTGCTGTTTCCAATTGATAAACCGGAGTTCCATCTACAACTTTAGGATTAACTATTAACGGCAACAACATCAAACCCTCATTGGCAATCATTTGCCATTCCAGGGCTCGGAGGTCAATCCAGATATTGTTGGTGTTGAAATATTTATAATAGTCAATATCCTGAAAGCGAGGTAAATCCTCTTCAGGACATTGAGCAATTTCTCTCAAAAGCAATTGTCCCGATTTATCTTCACAAAGGTGACCGCCTTTTTTATCCATAGGACTGCGTAAACAGACCTCCATTACGAAAGGAATATTGTTATTTTCCATATAAGCAGGAATTGATGTATCTACAACAGCTCCCAGGTTATCGGCATTAGAAACAAAAGCATACCGGTAGTCCTTGGCAATCATTTTATCCAGTAAATCCCCTAAAGCTGTATAAATATCGCCATGCCCCGGAGGATTCCACATTAATTTTCTCTCTTTATTTTCGTAAGGCATAAGGTTATCCTGACGAATACGGGGATATTTATTCTGCAAAAAAGAAAGAGGCAAATCCTGTTTACCTAAATCAGGATATTTTTCCAGGTATTTTAAAGTATCGGCTTCGGTATTGAAACTATTCATAAACAACAGGAGTACATCATATCCTGAAAGTGACCTTAAAGTAAGAACCTGCCGACTGATAATATCCAGAAAGTTTAGATTATTCTTCACAGGCAAAAGTGATTTCGCTTTAGAAAGCCCCATACTTGTTCCCAAGCCACCATTAAGCTTAATTACAACTGTATTTTTCAATATTGAAGTTCGGGATAGATGTTTTATTTGTTGATAATCAATTAGATTATTTTCCGAAGGTGGTCTTATTGCATCTTCACCAATAAGCCCTTTTTCACCCTTAACAAGTTTCTGATAATATGCCTCAAAAGTCCGGATAACCTCATCCCTTATGCCTTCCTGTTTCATCAGCCGGATAAAGGGAGTGCTCATATTTATGCTCCAAATTCCTTATTTACGAGATATTTTACCATTTCTTCGTCCACCTTTTCCGCCAGCGTTATATTGCCTTCAGCACTGTGTTTTTCGTTCCAGGCAGTTCCAGTTTTAATTGCACCTTCATTTTGAGCCCAAGCTCGGCGTGCAATACCTCCCATAACATCCCAGGAAAGACCACTTTTTACAACTTCATCCATTCTTTCGCTGCCATCCAAAACAATTCCATTTCCACCATTGATACAACGGCTAACTCCAACTCCACCTCCATTGGAAAGAACTACCATAGTCATTCCTCTGGCAATATTTCCGGCAAAGCAATGAGTAGCCATTTCTGCCATTAAATTTGAGCCGTCATAAATATTGGCTGTTTCGCGGAAAGGAGAATCCGTCCCTGAAACATCGTGATGATCTCTTCCCAACATAACAGGACCAATTTCGCCCTTACGAACCATTTCGTTAAATTTCAGCCCAAGTTTAATTCTGCTTTCTTCATCTGCATAAAGAATTCTGGCTTTAGTTCCCACCACCAGTTTATTCTCTTCCGCAGTGGAAATCCAATAGTAATTATCTCTATCCATAGCACTACGATTGGGGTCTATCAAAGAAATAGCTGCCAGGTCTGTTTTATGCAGGTCTTCATCTTTTCGGGAAAGACAAATCCAGCGAAAAGGTCCGTAACCATAATCAAAACAGATAGGACCCATAATATCTTCTACATAAGATGGCCAAATAAAACCCTCGTTGGTATTTATTCCGTTGCGGGCAATTTCTGTTATCCCCGATTCAAATACGCTTGCCATAAAGCTGTTGCCATAATCCCAAAATTTAGAGCCCTTAGCAGTTAAATTTTTCAGCACATTAAAATGCCTGCGCAGTGAAGCATCCACTTTTTGCTTGAATAATTCAATATTTTCAGCCAAAAGTTTACGCCCTTCTTCATAAGTAATTCCTACAGGAGTGTAACCACCTTCATATACAGCATGACAGGATGTCTGATCGGAAAGCAATTCCACTTTTATGTTATGCTGATCTATGTATTCCAGTAAATCAACTATGTTACCATAATAAGCAATGGAAAGCGGTTTTTGGGTATGTCTGGCTTCGTCTACCCAGTTAAAAATCTCTGCTAAATTACTGGAGACCTTACTAACCCAACCCTGATTATATCTGGTTTCTATTCTGCTTTTATCCACTTCAGCAATAATTCCAATGCCACCTGCAATTTCTATTGCTTTACTTTGAGCACCGCTCATTCCTCCCAAACCTGATGAAACATATAAAACCCCCGCCAAGTTTTGGTCTTCTGGAATGCCTAAATATTTTCTGCCTGCATTCAGCAAAGTTATATAAGTTCCATTCACAATTCCCTGAGGACCTATATACATCCATCCGCCAGCAGTCATTTGACCGTAATTTGCTACTCCTAAAGCTGTCAGGCGTTTAAATTCAATCGGGTTATCCCATTTTCCAACCATTAAACCATTGGTAGATATAACTCTTGGGGCTTCCGGACGCGAAGGAAAAAGCCCTAAAGGATGTCCCGAAGCCACAACCAATGTCTGATTTTCCGTCATTATTTCCAGGTATTGTTTAATTAATCTATATTGCATCCAATTCTGACACACCTGCCCTGATTCTCCATAAGTAACCAGTTCATAAGGATAGAGCGCCACATCAAAATCCAGATTGTTATCTATCATCACTTGGATAGCTCTGGCAGGAGTAATGCCTTTATATTCATCAATCGGTTTGCCGTAAATATGACCTTGAGGACGATAGCGATAACCGTAAATTCTACCTCTGGTTTTCAGTTCCTGCAAAAATTCCGGTGCCAGAACACTATGTAATTCTTTGGGAATATAGCGCAGAGCATTCTTTAAAGCCAGGGCTATATCTTTTTTGCTTAAATCCAATCCCCTGTCCGGAGCTCTCCGAATATTTGGTTCAAAAGTTGGCTCTGGAGGAAGTTCCGCAGGTAAATGGACTTCATATTTTCTATTAGGCATTATTTTTTATCTCCTTTATTTTATCTTGTTTAACATAATATTTAGAATAGTACTGTCGGCATCTTGCATTCCCTTATTTACAAAATAAGCCAAATTGTCAATAGTGCCTTCAATGCTATCCGTAATTATGCCATCATTGGAAGAAACACAAATTCCTGTTTTCGCTAAAAGAGCAGCTTGAACGGCAGCACTTGTAGTAGTGGCAACTTTTAAGGAACAACCTTCTTTAGCACCGTCACAAACCATTCCTGCTGTATCGGCAATCATATTTTTTATGGCATATTCAATTTGAGGATAGGTTCCTTTTAAAAGCATAACTATGCCACTTGCAGCTCCGGCAGAAGCAGAAAGGCATCCGCAAATACAGGAAAGAATGCCGATTTTTTGTTTTATATGCACACTCACCAAATGCCCCATAGCTAAAGCTCTGATTAGTTCTTCTTGGTTACTGCCAAGTTTTTCGGCAACTGCAATTATAGGCAGAGTAATAGCCAACCCCTGATTTCCGCTTCCGGAATTACTAATCACAGGCAAATTGCATCCGCTCATTCTGGCATCAGTTGCAGCCGCAGTTAAAGCCATTGCATAATGATGAATGTCATCACCCAAAAGACCGCTATTTATTTGCTCCATAATCATCTTGCCTACATTAATGCCGGATTTGTTGGATAAGCCAAAATCTGCTATTCTACGGTTTAAAATCAATCCCAAATCAATTAATTCCAATTTATCAATTTCCGTTTCCCTGCAAAAATCGTAATAATCCTTCAAAGTAAAAGCAGATGGTGATATTAAATGGGGTGCTTCTTCAGCGCCTATTTCGTTGTGTTGCAAAATATGCTTATCTTTTTCCCAATGATACAACCAATTATGACGCCAGCGTAAAATTGCCTTGCTTTCGGATTTTGCCGTCTTTAAAGAAGCTTCAATCCATATCTTTTCTTCCGTTTCTTTCATTTTGGTATTAATTCTTTTTTCTGCCAGCATCTGTTTGCCCGCGTTGATTGTTTCCGCTTTTAAATCTAATAAAACCTCCAGACCCTTTTCCGGCTCGGCAACTAATATCCCTAAAGCAAAAGCAATTTCCAAACCCATTAAATTTGTATTGGGAATCCCAACTCCCATTCCGTTTTTTAAAATATTGGGGCTTACAATTAAATCAGCAGAGATAATTGTATCCTTTAAAACACTTGAAGCATAAGCTCCTGCTAAAGCAACAGCTGCCGGCTCAGTACACCCTAAAGCAGGAGAAACCTCTTGTTTTAAGAGTGCCAAGATATTTTCCGTATCCTTCATCACCTATCCTAATATTCATTTTTGCTTTTATACTATTCTTTACATCTGTTTTATTCCGTCAAGCAAAAAAGGAAGAAGGATTTTTACACTGAAAGCACCGAAAAAAAAGATAAGCACGCAGATTGCGCTGATAACGCAGATTGAATAGGTCTGCGATAAATAGGATTATTTTAGCAGAGGGCTGAGGGCTTAGAGCGGAGAGAAAAAATAGGTCTGCGATGAACAGGATTATTTTAGCAGAGGGCTGAGGGCTTAGAGCGGAGAGAAAAAATAGGTCTGCGATGAACAGGATTACATTGATTTCAGGGATTTAATATAATTTCCAAATTGAAAACCCATATATAAAAATCCCGTTAGGGATGGCAGATATTAACAACGGGTTTTGAACCCGGTGAACAAGGCAACTTCATAACTATGGTAAAAAGTTCCGTAGGAACGACAGATATAATTAACGGGTTTTAACCTGCAAAAAGAAATAGATAAAAAAAGAAAACAATTGACAAAGGTCAGAATTACACAAAATAGAAAGGAAATAGATACTTACTATACAGAGGAATATCATTAGCCAGGAAAAGAGAAAATCTATCATAAGAAAATTGTAATTCTGTCGGGAACTCTTTTATCATTATCTTCTCTTCGCCGGATTGAAATCCGTCGTTAGTATCTGTCGTTCCTATGGAACTTTTACTTGTCATTCAGCACTTGATGCTTAAGTTTACTTTGATATTTTATTTGTAAAGAAACAGTATTTTTCATTTAAGTACTTGAAACTTAAGTCCATTATAATGAATAAATAAGACCTTTAAGTCAGGAGTCATTTGCGTCTTGATAACTTTTTCCTTGTTGATAATTATATAGGCGCTTGTGACTCCTGACTTACAAGAAAGTTGGCCTCTTCTTATACCCAACAATATATTTATTAAGCTATATAAAAAGTTTTAGGGAACTTCATAGCCCTGTTGTTTGTAGAATGATGAGGGCATTATTCTTTCTGGAAAAAAAGAGAAGCTTAGGCAAGTTTCGGCTAATAAATCCAGAATTTAGATTGACAAAGAATATTATTCATAAATTGGGAAAAAGTAAAAAGAAACTATGAACTCTTAATCAAAAGGGGAGGAAATTATGGAAGATAAGACCAAAGCACTCTGCGAAGAATTGATGTTAATCATTATGATAATATTTAATGAAAGGGGAAAAGGAATTTTGTTTTATTCTTTATACCCTGTTTTTAATTATGGTTTCGGAACGATATCCGATTTATTAAAGGTTTTAGTAAATGAAGGATATGTAAATGTGAGTTTCGATCTAAATGAACAGCCCGAGGATTACCCTGATGAATTTTTACCAAAGGAAGAACAGATAAAAAAACTTCATCTCTGTAATCACTACACTACTTATATTTTCCCTACCTCAGAAGGATTGCAATTTGTAAAAAACAATCTTAAACAAGCAATAGAGGAAAATAGAGAAATTAAGTTTACCGGTCTTTTACACCCCTTAAAATAATAAAAATGGTAGAGAGGAAACACCTTAAGGTATATTTATTCGCTTTTATTTGCGCTAATGCTCTTTTCCAGAATATCAAACAATCGATCTTGCCATCCCGACCAAATAGAACCCAGAAAAAGAATATGATTATTTTCATATTCCTTTTGGGAAGCAGGATTTACCAACCCTGTAATCAGTGAATCATAGGGAGTGATAGAAAGGACAAAGGACTCCAGAATAATGTCTTTATTTCCAAGTTGTTTTTCTATTTCTTTAATTTCTTTGTGTAATTGCACTTTTTCCGAATCCAAACTTTTCTGATGTTCCAACCCCTTCGGGTCAAGAAAGCAAATTATCTGTTTATTTTGATATTTAACCCACATAATAAAATCAGGATAGAAACCGCTAAGATTGAAAAAACCGATGCCCGATTTAGGAAAATTCCTCAGCAGGTATATTTCCTTATTGGTAAATTCATTTTTCTTCAATACCAGATAATTCTTCAATCCGGAAATAAAAACTTTTTCGCTTTCCACCAGCCCTTCGGGATGCATATTTTCTATCTTTGTATCTCTCAGTAGTATAGGCAGGTAGAGATGTTTATCAAAGTAAATTCTGGGAAGTTCATTGGTTTCTTCTTTCATTAATTTATCCAAATCCTGGACCAATGCTTTAATATTTGCAATCAATTCGTTGTTTTCTTTGTTTTTGCTTATTTGAATAGTATAATTGTATCCGTCATCAGGTTTGGCAAAAACGCTTAAAGCAGAATCTTCGGTAACGGGTGCATAGTATAAATGTTCCATCTCATATTTTTTTAAGTGAAAGTTATAGAATTGGTCAATGTATTTCTTCATTAGTTGCAGAGCTATATTTTCCAACCTTGGTATATCTTCAATTGAGTTAACTTGCAGAGTTTCCGGAGTAGCTAATATCTTATATTTATCGGAATAAAGCAGATAATTCTTAATAAAATCTCTGTTCAATATCAAATTCCAGTATCCCCGTTCCAATTTATACTCATATAACTCCAGCCAGATTTTATTCCAATCAAAAAAGAGATTAAGCTTTTTCCTTGGATCGTCATCAGTTGCCGACTTAAGTTCATTTGTATTAATAGCAATATTGGAACTGGCAATACCTTGTGCATTGCGTTTTTGGCTAAGGTAAGCGGATAATTTAGGCATCAGATCAAGGGTTATGGAGAAATTCTCCTCTTTTAGGAATAAAACTTTTTCTTTATTGAAATCCACATCTTTTTTTGCTAAGGTATATAGAGTTTCCCATTTTTCCACATTATTAGGTTGAACAGGTATTTCAATGGTTTCCAAGTCCATTTCTTCTTTACTTAGTACCTCTAAAAATTTGCTTAGATAGTCCGCCCGGATTCCGTAAATATTCAAATTCTCCAGCTGTTTTATATCCTTTTCCATACTGCGTTTCAGGGTCATATTTTGTCCCTTTAAACGAACTCCTCTACCGAAAAGTTGAATAATTTGCGGTCCTTGTCCTGTTCCTATATTTAATAAGCCCATAGAGGATACTCTCCAAGTATCCCAGCCCTCAATAAATTTCTTGGAGCCGATAAGAATATTAACTGAAGAATTTGGTGCTTTAATATGATCAAACAGCGATTCCGAAATAGCGTCCGTTTCTACTGGTAGTCCTATTTTTTCCAGTTGCTTTTTAAAACTGGAAACATCGCCGATATTGATAACGCCAAAATATTTATTTTCTCCGGTTTTTAAGCCAAATTCACCTTTAGCGCTTTTCAATTCGTAAATACCAAAACCGCCTTTCCCGCCAAAAATTTTAGTGAATAAATCCTCTATATTCAGTCCTTTCTCTTTTATATATGTGAATTTATTAGCAAAGATGTCTTCTCCGCTTTCGTTTTTAAATTCCGCTTTTCCTGTTAAAATAGCTGTCAGCTTGCTATTTACCCAAGCGGGGTCTTTGATTACTTTATGTAAAAAATTGACAATTTGAACTACATCAGATTCTTCTTCACTACCGGTAACCGTTGTTCCCACAAAAATCCACAGGGGTTTTTCCAGGTTTTGTTTTTCCGCCAGCCCTTTTCTATCCTCAAAGATAAGCGATTGCTCATAGAAATCAAGTAAATTGGCTAAAAACATTGTTTCCTGGAATCTGGTTTCGTCTACTTTAATATTTTTCGCGTTTATCACGGAAAAATCCTTACCATAGCCATCCAGATAAAAGTATTTGTAAGAATAATCAAAAATAATTGCCTTGGCATATTCCTGTAAGGTAACCTTATTTTTCTCGCTTAGTATTTGTCCAAAGGTTGCGCTATATTCAAAAACCATTCCGTTTTCAGCTAGGCTATCTCTCAATTTTGCCCATTTTTGTTCTTCTGCTTTTTTCCCTTTATGTCCTTCATCTACGAATATCAGTTTTCTTCCCTCAAAAGCATTTATGGAGATAGTTACACCTCCTCCTTTTTTGGTTTCCACCAATTTGGTCATCTCAATAACCAGAACTTCACCTTCGGTTTTTACGCTATCTGAAAAACGAAAATTTTCGGAATACAGACGACAGGGAATTCCGCTTTTTGTTAATTCTTCATAATGCTGTTTGGAAAGACCTTCATTGGGAGTTATCAACAGAATGCTATCGGGAGAAAAAAGTTTATAATGCAAAAACTGATAATAATTGATATGCATAATTAAGGTTTTTCCCGAACCGGTTGCCATCCAGAAAGCTATCTTATTCAAATCATCTTCAGTAAAAGCATTTATTGCTTCTACTTTATTATCCTTTTTATAACGCTCTAAAAATTCATTCAGGTCATAGATAAAATTGGTCTGATTATTTTTAATGTTATCTAACAGGATTTCCGTAAAGAGCACTGCCAAATATTGAAAATACTTTAATCTGATCGGTTCCCGATGTCTATTTATTATAGATACATAACCCTTTATATTCTCATCATAGCGATAAAGATTATTTTGAGAAATAATGCTCTGATTTGCCTCGTTTATCTTGTTGCTAAAATAGATAAGAAGAACATCCAAATAGTTGTCCTTATCATTAATATCAGAAACATCTTTCAGCTTATCCTGTAAGTCCTTAAATTCGCTTACTCCCAAAAGCGAAAGCAAATATTTATTCAAGACAAGATACTTTTCTATATTCATTTTCTTTTATCCCATCAAGCGTTTAAATTCACTATCCGTAGAGCGAATTTCTACCCGTTTTTCATCCCAGTCCGGAGTCAGGTTATTCTGTCCGTTAATATATACAATTTGCGGTTCCCAATCTTTCAATTGTTCCATAATGAAATCCCTATCCGTATTATAATCATCCTCAGTCCAGTGGTCATTATAATCTCTCCAGACAACTGCTATTTCCTGACTGCCTTTTTGCCCTGAAATAAACAAATATTTCCTTCTCTGATTACGCACCTTCATTTTTTTAACTTTCAAGCCCAAAAGATAATTGAAGGTCTCCGGTAAATCTACAATCACTTCTCGCGGTTCGCCAACTTCTTCCAAATTCACTTTCAACTTATAGGAAAAAGGTGTTTTCAATTTTTCTATATTTAGCAAACTGGAATTTTCTCTTGTTTCAAAATCTATAAAGTAACGGAATAAATATTCATCGGATAAACTCAAATCTATTTGCTCACCCTCTGGTTCTCTAATTTCCAGATTATCCAGCGTGTCTTCATATTGCTCCAATACCTGATATTGGAAAAATCCCCCGGCTTTTTTTTCATTATAATTTTCCTGAACATCTTTCTCTTTGGAAATACCCGATTTGTCATAAAACAAGACCTTCTTCATCCTGGGCATAACCACACTCCAAAAATGTTCGCCCATTTCTATACCTATCCATTTTCTTCTTAATTTATGAGCTACTGCTGTTGTTGTACCCGAACCCAAAAAGAAATCCATCACTAAGTTTCCTTCATCCGAAGTGGACTCTATTACTCGCTTTAATAATGTCTCAGAATTCTCAGTGGAGAAATCCCAAGAAATTGAATAACCATATATATCAGTCCAATTAGAATCAAGTACTTCATTTTCTCGTTCAAATACCCAATATTTAGGTATTGGTTTATCATTATTACATATAGGGCATTTTTCCCAAATAACATCGATATTATCATGCACATATCCGCATTTATTACAAAATAAAACTAAATTTCCTTCCTTAATCATTTTATCTATATTTTCTTGGGAAAATTTCCAATGTTTTCCTTTGGGTGGATATATTTCTTTACCAAAAAAAGTTTTCGGTTGACCCTGTCCACTGGAATCATCCATATGTCTCCAAAAACCTTCTCTTTTTTGATTTTTTAATTTAAAAGGATTAATATAAGTAAAAATAACGGATTTTGCATATATCAAGACAGTATCTAGACCTTCTGGTAATTTATATATTTCTTTGTTCATTACATTTTTTTTAAATCTTCTAATATTAATTTCGTTTCTAAAGTTATCCTTACCAAATATATTATTCATTATTGCTTTAACAATCCAGTTACCATTATAGTCACAACGGACAAAGATACTTGCGCTGTCTTTCATAATATTTTTAGCTAAGGACAATCTATTTTCCAATAAGCTTGCCCAGGTAGAGTCCTTATATTTAACATTGTAAAGGTAATCGGCGTCCTGTTCCTTATTAAACGGAGGGTCAATATATATTGTCTGGATTTGCTCTTTATATTTCTCTAAAATAGTATTTAGTGCCTGCCAGTTTTCGCTTTTGATCAGCAAGCCATCTAAGATTTCATTCAGGTCTTTATGTTCGCTCAATTTTTCCAGAAGAATGTCTTTGAAAGCGGGGTTGAAGTATTTGGTATCCAGGGGTAATTTTTTATATTCAGTGTCTATAAAATCCTTTCTGAGGTAGAGGTCTTTTTTTTCTTCTATTTTACCGAAACCGAGTTCTTCCCATTCCTGCAGTTGTTTCGGGTTTTTCAGGATTTCTTCTATAGTGTAAGCAAGGAAGTCATTATCCGTAAATTGGTAAATTCTATCCAGCGAGATAACATAATCGGTGCTTAAAACGAATTTTTTCTTTTCCCACAGGCGTTTTTGGAAGTTTTCTATTTGAGCGAGGAAGTCAATTATATCTTTTCCGATATCTCTAACCACTTTTGCCCGGGTAATGTGTTTATCCAGAAATTTTTCCTGTTCCAGAGTATCTATATTCAAAACTTCGTCTTTAATGAAGAATTCCAGTTGTTCGGAAAGAAACTTTTTGAGGTCTTTATGAATGAAATAGTCCTTGGTGTTTTTAGCAGTAAATCTGTTCAGCTGATAGAGCAAGGAAGATTCAATTTTTGCATATTCATCATTAATAGGGGAGTTTCTGTAGATATCTTTTATGCCTTCCATAATAGTAGTATAGTTCTGCTGATTTATCTTTTCCTGTTTGGAGGAATTGCTGCCTCCTT
>ERZ795052.1709-NODE-1709-length-28761-cov-6.125618_pt1 | contig 28761 bp, 29 predicted proteins | sample MGYA00375136_ERZ795052 | MGnify/ENA primary metagenome ERZ795052 (study PRJEB30181, sample SAMN05720156) | activated sludge metagenome | isolation source: Anaerobic digester | place: Japan | collected 2015-05-26 ... | reverse complement strand
GAACGTCTGAGGAGTTGTATGACCTCAGAATCAAGCGAGCTAACTCCTTCGCGTCCGTCAACCATAAAAATGATGACATCAGCCTCTTCAATAGCGAGAACGACCTGTTTTTGAATTTCGGCTTCAAAAACGTCATTAGAGTTGAGAATGTATCCACCCGTATCAATGACAGAAAATTCATAATTGAGCCAATGTGCTTTCCCGTAATTCCGGTCGCGAGTTACTCCCGATATGGAATCGACAATAGCTTCGCGAGTTTGTGTCAAGCGATTAAAAAATGTTGATTTTCCTACATTCGGTCTCCCTACTAAGGCAACTATATTACTCATCTTTCCTATTTTACAAAATGTTTGCAAGTTGTTCTTTTAACTTTTCCACCTCGTCTTTCATGTTAACGACAATGCGTTGTATCTCAAAGTCATTGCATTTTGAGCCTATCGTATTAATTTCGCGATTACATTCTTGCACGATAAACCCTAGTTTTTTACCATTCAATGATTCATTATTTAATGTTTCAATGAAATAGCGACAATGTTTACGGAGTCGTACTTTTTCTTCAGTTATATCCAGCTTTTCTAAAAAATATATCAACTCTTGCTCAAGGCGATTTAAGTCGTATTCTGTTTGTTTTAAGTTTTTCTCTAACGATTCTATGAATTTCTTTTTTTGATTGATAATTCTATTTTCCTCGTACGGTTCTATATCGCAGAGGAGAGATTCAATCTTGTTAATTCGTTTTATAAAATCGTCAGCTAATACTTCTCCTTCTATTTTTCTACACTCGTTTACTTTGTCGCAAGTTTCCTTAATCGCCGGGAAAATTTGCTGCCAAAGCTCGTCGCTAAGTTCTTCCGGCGCAGAACTCGTAATTTCGGGAATAGATAGGAGATGGCTGAAAATGTCGGTTTCTTGATTGTTGCCAACATATTCCGATAATTCTTGTAAGGTGGTGAAATATTGTTTTGCTATCTCCTTATTAATCTCAAGGGGCTTAATTTTACTACTTTTATCAAAATAGATAGAGATATCAATTTTTCCACGCATTAATTCTTTCGTGAGAAGTTGTCGAATTTCGTTCTCCTTTTCACGAAATAGAGAGGCAAGTCGGCAGTTTAGGTCTAATTGTTTGCTATTTAGCGTTTTAATTTCAATTACAATAACTCTATCCGGAATAATGATTTCTGTTTTTCCAAAACCGGTCATCGATTTTATCATAGAATTTTATTTTTATAAAAAAGGGCGACCAAAGCCGCCACTTTTATGTTGTTATTAGAGAAAGAAAATACAAATGAACTATTTTAATTTCATGTCGGATTTTTTCCCTGTTGCATAATTTATTTTTAATGCATTATTATTTCGTAGTTCTTGTTTGATGGTGTTCACGTAGCGCATTTGAACATTTTTATCAACTTTAAGTGAGAAAGTTAGTTTTGCTTTATCGGCTTCGGAGCGTGATTCTCTTTCCGTTCCGATAAAATCTTTAACGTCTTCTACGAGGTCTTCTGCTTTAATAGTTTGGTCATTAAGCTGTACAGAAACTTTTCCCGGGGGCAACGTGTTTTCATTTTTCCCCAAGGGAGCGCCGATATAGATGTTGGCGACTAAGGATTTTTTTTCCAATTTCTGCACTTCGGAAGCTAAAGGAGGCTTAAAATGTACCTTTAGTGTTGATTCACGCATATTGGTAATAACCATAAAGAAGAATAAGAACATAAAAATAATATCTGACATTGAACCGGTGTTGATTTCCGGAACATCTTTTTTTTCACCTTTTTTGAAACGTCCCATAATTCTTTAATTTTATTCCGTTTTACTATAATCTATTGGCGGAGCTTCCGAAATATTCATTGGAATAGCTTTTTGAATCGCTCTTCTACTAGCTGTATCAAGATTATCAAACTTCTTTCCAAAATAGTTTAAAGAAACTTTATCGCGAAGCTCATTAACTGCCTTTTCTAATTCATTTTGTACTTGTACATACATATTATATGTAGTACTCTGGTCATTTGTAAGTGAGATTACTCCTTTAGATACGGGATATTCCCCCATATTTTCTATTTGAGTAATTTCTTTCTCAGGCAATGAACTTGAATTTGTAGGATTTTCTAAAAATTCTACAGCTTTATCTTTTAGTTGTGCTAACAATATTTCTTGTCCATTCACCCAAACGGCATCGTTGAAATTTACCATTACGTTGAGGACATTACGCTTATTAATATCCACAATCGTTTTTTCCGTGTCCTTTTTTGGGGGTGGTAATCTTCTAGGAATCCCTTGCTCCGTACTGATAGAAGAGGTTAACAAGAAGAAAGTCAACAGCAAGAAAGAAATATCTGCCATTGAACCAGTATTAATTCCGGGAGGTTTTCTTGCCATGTTATCTATTTTTTTTGAACAAATTAATAATCCAACTGATAATGATTGAGAGAACAGCAGCAAAAAAGAATACGTAACAAGTAACAACACCCGCTCCAATCATTTTCATTTGTGAACCGGTAATTCCCATTTTGATAGCTGATGCAGTTAACTCGGATGACGATACTAAATAAGCTATGAAAATAAGAATAGCCATGATTGCAATAGCAATAAAAACTTGATAAGATTGTTTAATATTTGCAATAATATGGTATAAAGCAAAAACGACAGTGAATGCAATAGCCGCAAAAAATGTTATGTAAAAGAAAAGAAGACTTAAATTTAATAATTTAGCAGCTTTCGTTGATGATTTTATAGCTTCTTGCAATTCAAGAATCTGACTATCTTGTTTTGTTTTGGTTACCGATTGGGTAATGTGCGTAGTTCTACCTATGAAAGAGTTTAATGCCCTAAGATGTTCTTTATCAGTGATGTAGCTTTGCTTTAGAAGGGCATACTCCTCATTTAACGTATTAATGTAACCGTTTAGTTCACTAAACTCATTGATTGCATTAAAGCCGTCTGTATAGGTTTTTGCAATTTCGCTTCTGGCAAGCATAGATTTAGAATAAGTTGGAAACGTACTCTTAAAATCCGGAAATGTTTCTGCAGTAAGTTCGCTTAAATTTGAAATGTAAGTATATAAAATGTCTTTCGGGAGCTGTTTCTCTTTTAAATCAGCCGCCATCTCATCAGCAATTTTTTGATTTTCTGCAATATACTCGGGAAGGTTCTCGTAGGTTACCGTGAAAAAACCCTCAATAATTTGTGGATTTCTCTCTTTTACCAAACCCACTTCGTCGTATAGCGTTTTGTCGTCCTTGTACACGCCGACAAAAATAAACGCTAATAGGCACGAGAGTCCGGCTACGGCAAATATGATAATATTAATTATTTTTTTCATCTTAAAAATCCTCTTTATTTATTATTTCTAGTAAGAATATCCATAAATGTGATTGTCGCATCTTCCATGTCGTTGACAATAGTGTCAATTTTGGAAAGGATATAATTATAAAAAACTTGGAGAATCATAGCGGAGAAAAGACCGAATACGGTAGTTAAAAGAGCAATTTTCATACCTCCGGCAACAATAGTCGGAGAAATATCACCTGCTTTTTCAATGTCGTCAAACGCTTGAACCATACCTACAACCGTACCGGCAAACCCTAACATCGGTGATAAAGCTAAGAAAAGAGCAATCCAAGTAAGATTATTTTCCAATTTACTCATTTGAACGCCTCCGTAAGAAACAACAGCTTTTTCTACAGAATCCATGCCTTCATCAACTTTATCAAGACCTTGATAAAATACTCCGGCTAATGGTCCTTTTGTATCTCTACAAAGAGCTTTTGCCTTTTCTGTGCCACCGGTTTTGATAGCCTCTTCAATTTTACCTAATAACTTTTTAGAATTTACACTAGCTAAATTCAAATAAAAAATACGTTCAATAGCAAGTGCTAACCCGAGAACTAGACAGACTAAGATAGGAGACATCCATAAAGCCCCCCCTTCAATAAATTTGTCTTTTAAAACATAATGTAAACTTTTTTCTACAACTTCGTCTCCGTCTTCCAACAGCGGAGCTGCTGCAACAGCCTCTTCTTCATTTTCGACAGTTGTTTCCTCAGTTTTTACATTTTTGTCATTGTTTTGTGCAAATATTACATTTGCCATTCCGAAGGTTAAGAAACCTATAATGCTGAATAAAGCAATTAATTTTTTCATAGATTTTTTTAATTGGTTTAAAATTTAATTTTCTTTTATGTTTATAATTTGTTGTTTATCAGTTTTTTATCTGCGGAGAGAAAGGGATTCGAACCCTTGAAACGCTTTCGGCATTTACACACTTTCCAGGCGTGCGCCTTCAACCACTCGGCCATCTCTCCTGCAAATTTTTTGCGGGTGCTAAATTACAAAAAATTTAAAATCAAAATTCGTTTTATTGTTTTTTTATTTTATTTATTCTATAAATAATTATGAAATCACTCCTCATTTTCCTTGCGGATTGGTCATTTCTCCACGAAGAGACTGTTGCATAGAGGCAATTAATTCCTGTTTTGAAATATTAGTCCCAAGTAAAAACATCAATTTTGTAATAGCCGCTTCGGTGGTAATATCAAAACCACTCACTACGCCGATTTCTCCTAAGGCAAAACTCGACGCATACTTTCCTATTTCGACAGCTCCGCCACCTTTGCATTGTGTTACGCTTACAATGACTACGCCGCGTTCAATCGCTTTTTTGAGCAAGGTGATAAAGGCAGAATCGCCGGGAGCATTCCCCGAACCAAAGGTCTCCATAACAACCGCTTTTAAATCGGGAACAGAAAGTATCGCCTCTACATTTTCCAACCTGATACCGGGATATAATTTAAGAATCGCAACTCGGTTATCTAATTGTGTATGAACTTTAAGTTTTAATTTTTTATCCTTCGGGCACGGCATAATAGCATCATAATTATATTTAATATTGACGCCGACCTCAGCTAATTTTGGATAATTTGAGGAGGAAAAAGCATTAAATGTTCTTACATTATCTTTATAGGTTCTATTTCCGCGAAAAAGTGAATTGTCAAAATAAAGGCAAACTTCAGGCACGCAAGGTTCATTTTTACCATAACTGGCAGCTATTTCAATGGAATTTATAATATTGTCGCGTCCGTCGCTTCGTAAAACACCCAACGGTAATTGAGAACCGGTTAAAATAATGGGCTTTGCTAAATTTTCTAATAGAAAACTGAGTGCTGAAGCTGTAAATGACATGGTATCAGTTCCGTGTAATATCACAAACCCATCATAGGAGTCATATTTTTCTTCTATTAATTTCGCCAATCGAATCCAAAAATTGGGATTGGTGTCTGCTGAATCAATGAGTGGCAACAATGCGTAAAAATCAATGTGGGCTTCGATGAGCCTGAGCATCGGTAAGAGCGTATAAATGTCTTTAAAATTAAACACTTCCAAAGCACCGGTTTCTGCATTTTGCACCATGCCAATAGTTCCGCCTGTATAAATAAGCAAGATTTTTCGTTTCATTTTTGCCCCTTTTAATCGACTTTACTACATATTTATATAATAAAGAGCGTTATTCACATTAAGGTTAATTGTTGGCAAAAATAGTATTATTTTTTGATTTTTTAAAACCTTTATCACCTTTTAGTCCACCCATTTTTTTCAATTTTTGTTGTATTTTTGTTTTTTTAATTGAAGGCAAAATAAATATAAAAATTGTATGCTCTATTACTGGGGAGATTCGCGAAGATTTAACTCGTATAAACGTTTTTTACAGACTAAATTCGGTGGGCGTGTTCAAAAATTGGCTATTGATGCAGGTTTTACTTGTCCAAATCGTGATGGAACGGTGGGCGTTGGCGGCTGTACCTATTGTGTTAATTCTGCGTTTAATCCGTCCTATTGCCTTGCTTCTAAAAGTATTGCGCAGCAATTGCAAGAAGGAATTGAATTTCATAAAAATAGGTATAGACGAGCAGAAAACTACTTTGCCTATTTTCAAGCCTATTCAAATACTTACGCGCCGTTGGAAGATTTGAAAAAGATTTACCGACAGGCAATCGAAACTCCCTATATCAAAGGTTTGGTTATTGGGACTCGTCCCGACTGTATAGATAACGAAAAGTTAGACTATTTTGCAGAATTACAGCAGAAAATGTTCATTTCTATAGAGTATGGTGTCGAATCTTGTCGGAATGAAACGTTGCAACGAATTAATCGTGGGCATACTTTCGAGCAAGCGATTCGGGCTATTGAGGAGACGACAAAACGCGGCATTCACGTTGGAGCACATTTTATTTTCGGTCTTCCTAAGGAGGAGCCGGCAGATTGGGTGGAGGATGTTCATAAAATCAATTCGTTGCCGCTACATAGTTTGAAATTTCATCAACTTCAAATCATCAAAAATACGGCGATGGAGAAAGAGTTTTCGCAGAATCCGACAGATTTTCACATCTTCTCTTTGGAAAGCTATATCGATTTTATAACCGACTATCTGGAGTTGTTAAATCCGAAATTTGTGATAGAACGAATGGCAGGGGAGGTGCCGCCACGATTTTTAGCAGTAAATCAGTGGGGAACAATACGTTACGACACTATTTTGCAGAAAATTGAAAAAATGTTAGAAAAAAAGATGACTCATCAGGGGGCAAAATTCACTCCTCCTATTCAAGTGTTGTAGTTTTTAAGTAATGAAATGAGGCTGATTATCAGAGGCTTAGTGAGTACTCCCTAAAAGTAAATATAGTAGAAGTATAAAAATAATTTTAATTTTAATTAGGGCGTGTCCCCTCGCTGCGCTCGGGGTCGGCGTTCGGCTGCAAGTCCGCAGCCGGTAGTCGTGAAGCCGCAAAGCCACAAAAAGAGCTTCTAAAGTCGCTTTTTTGTGGCAGCGGCTTCATCGCCTCCCGTCTTTACGGGCTTTCCGCCTACCGCCTCACGCAAAAAAACGGAATGTGCAGAACGAAAAGAGGAAAAAATGAAAACAGAAAACGTTTCACTATATGCTTTCTGCGGAATTGAATGAATAGAAAGCAAAAAGAAAATAGAAAATTAATCTCAAAAAGGGGGCATTATAAAATAAGTTTGGGTTAAATTTCATAATATCAAGACAATAACCTTGCTTATGACTTAAAAGTCGTGGCAATGGATAATTGATAATTGATAATAGAGAGATGGCATGCGTGCCATCTCGCTATTGCGTGAGGCGCTTAGGTGGAAAGCCCGCAAGGGCGGAAGCCGCTGGGGACGCGGCGGCAAAAAAGCGAGCTTGTAAGCTCTTTTTGCCGCCTTGCGACCCCACGGCTTGTGCCCGCGGACTTGGAACCGGGCGCCGACCCCGAGCGTAGCGAGGGGACACGCCCTAATAATAAATAAAATAAACTACTAACTTCTCTTATATTAAAATGTTTTTATCGTTAATTCAAATAAATAATTAATTTTGCAATTGCATTTTACGTGTAAACTAAGGGGTAAACTATGATAAATTTTGAGAAAATTCATCACTTCTCGCGACCGTACGACATTTATAATCGTTATTTGCGATTTTGTCATAACTATCTCTATTACAAGAAGGTGCATGTCGTTGGCAGAGAGAATATTCCGGCTCGCGGAATCCCAACGTTTGTTATATCTAATCATCAAAACGGGCTTATGGATACCTTAGCCATTTTGTATCTTTTTGATGATTATCGGCAACCTGTGTATATAGCTCGTGGTGATATTTTTAAGAAGGATTTTGTAGCGAGAATTTTGCGTTTTTTAAAAATTATGCCCACTTTTCGTTCGCGTGATGGTGGTAGGCGAGATATTCAACAAAATAACGTAACGTTTCAAATTGCGGCTAATGTGTTAAATTCCGGTGGTACGCTCGCTATTTTTCCGGAAGCGGGACATCAAGCGGGACATTTTTTATCCACTTTTAAAAAAGGATTTCCACGAATTGCTTTTAAAGCTGAAGAATTGTCAAATTTTGAGCTGAATTTGCAGATTTTACCTCTTAATATTCATTATTCTAACTATTTTAACTTCAGAAGCGAACTCCTTGTTACAGTTGGGAAACCTTTTACAATTGATGAGTATTTCGAACTTTATAAAAAGGAGCAAAATCAAGCCTATTTGGAGCTAAATAATAAGGCACGTGCGATTGTAAAGTCGTTGATGCTTGATATTGAAAATAAAACATATCGGTTAGAATTTGAGCAACTTCTACAACTCTATCATACGCCATTAAAAACGTTGAAGAAAAAGGATAAAAACTACTTATATACGCAATTGCAAGAAGATATTCATATTGTTTCGCAACTTAGTCAATTAGAGGAAGAAAATCATCAACTTTTTAAAAAATTGATGAATAAAACAAGAATTTACAGAAAAGGAGTTGAAAAATTACAATTTCGAGATTGGTTGATTAATAGTGAGGAAATTGATATTTTTTACTTAGTGAAAAAAGGATTGTTTCTTTTATTCTTTTTCCCGCTCTTTCTTTTTGGTTTCTTGCATAATATTATTCCCTTTTCTTTGCCGAACTTATTAAAAAGAAAAATTAAAGACCCGATGTTGCATTCGTCTTTACATTTTGCTGTTAGTGTTCTCATTTCTTTTCCTGTTTTTTACCTTTTAATTTTTATAATATCCTTGTGCTGTACTAACTCTCTGATTTTCTCGGTTTTTTATTTTTTTGCAGTTTTCGGTACTCTCTTTTTCTTCTATTATTATAAAAAATGTTACCTTAAATGGAAAGGAGCTTTTCGTTACTATTTTTTAAGTAGAAAAGGAGTCAAGGAAGTTTTAAAAATTCAACAGTTGAAAAAAGATATTCTTTCGATAAAAAAAGCAATAAATTAGTAGTAAATAATAAAATATGTGGCATAATAGTGTTTAAAGTTCTATTTTTGCCATTAAAAAAGATAAATAGATGAAAATAGCGATTATTGGTTCAGGTTATGTAGGATTAGTTACGGGCGTTTGCTTAGCGGACGTGGGTTTTGAAGTGGTGTGTGTTGACATTGATGAGGGGAAAATAGAAAAATTAAAACGGGGAGAACTACCCATTTACGAACCGGGATTAGAGGAGATGTTGCAACGGAACATCGAAAAAGGGCGTTTAACCTTTACAACTTCATTACCGGAAATTCTTGACGATGTAGAAGTAGTTTTTTCTGCTGTCGGAACTCCGCCGGACGAAGACGGGAGTGCCGATTTACAATATGTTCTCGACGTAGCACATACGGTCGGTAGAAATATTAATAAATATGTACTGCTGATTACTAAAAGTACGGTTCCGGTCGGGACGGCACAATTAGTGAAAGAGGCAGTTCAACAAGAATTAGATAAGCGAGGGGTAGTTATTGAATTTGACGTGGCTTCAAATCCCGAGTTTTTAAAAGAAGGAGATGCTATTAGTGACTTTTTACGTCCCGACCGAATTGTAGTTGGCGTGGAGTCAGCCCGAGCAAAAAAACTTTTTGAAAAAATATATAAACCTTTTGTTCTTAACGGGCATCCGATTATTTTTACGGATATTGCTTCCGCCGAAATGATAAAATATGCCGCCAATGCGATGTTGGCGACGAGGATTAGTTTCATGAACGATATTGCAAATTTGTGCGAAATTGTCGGAGCCGACGTTAATATGGTGAGAAGGGGGATTGGTAGCGACAGCAGAATCGGAAATAAGTTTTTATATGCCGGGATTGGTTACGGAGGCTCTTGCTTCCCCAAAGATGTAAAAGCTCTGATAAAAACCGCCGACCAACACAATTACTCGCTTGAATTGCTCAAATCAGTCGAAAAAATTAATAATAGACAAAAAAGAGTTTTATTTCATAAATTATCTGATTATTATCATGGGAAATTGACGGGTAAAACAGTTTCGTTACTGGGATTGGCGTTCAAACCTAATACGGATGATATGCGCGAAGCGCCTTCTCTGGTGTTAATAGATTTACTTGAGCAGGCAGGCTGTAAAATTAAAGTTTATGACCCCGTGGCAATGGAAGAAGCGAGACGTAGAGTAGGGGATAGAGTAATTTACTGTGCCGATGTTTATGAAGCGTTGGAAGATTCTGATGCGATGTTGTTAGTAACCGAGTGGAGTGAATTTCGTGCTATTAATTTACCTCGAATCAACTCTTTGATGAGAACTCCCGTAATTTTTGACGGACGTAATATCTATGATAGAGCGGAGATGAAAAAAAATAAAATAGCCTATTTTTCGATTGGACGAAAATAAAATAGCTAATAGATAATTTTGTCTCCTATTTTTTGCCTTCCCAATAAAAAAACGTAATTTTGTCGTGAGTTATATTTATAGGATTTGTTTAAGTTGTTGATTTATGGGGATTTATAAATTTAACTTTGTTGCAAATAAAGAGATTGTCTTTGTGTTGGTTTGAGTTGTAAATAATTCAGAACAATGATTTCATTAACTCAACAAATATTGAAAAAATGAAAGAAAAAAATAATTCCGGTGTAATTTATCATGCCCGAACCATCGGGGCTTTCTTTCTATTGGCTTTTTTAGCTTATGGTTTTTTGCTGGAACTGTTTGGAAAAGAGTGGAGTATATATTTTCTTGGTCTCGGTGGACTTTGGGAGGTGGTTTTTGCAATTTGGCTAATTATCCGCGGAAGTAAAAATGTAAAAATTATATCTGAACATGAAATGTAAGATTATTGTGATAATAGGATCTCTTATTTTGGTAGCCATATTAGCTATTACTATATTTGCATATCGTAATTTTAATTACGATTTTGGCAATAAAAATTTTTTAAAAAAGAAGGGATATAAATTAGGTTTTACATTAAATTGGAGATGAAAAGAATCGTATTAGATTTTCAGTTTTATTAATTTTAGAAGTTGTACAACTATGAAAAAAGTTTTTATAAAGGAGAAATCCGAATTAATTGAGAAGAATAAAGTTCATAAGATTGGAACATTTACCGAAGAATTAATAAAAGAGTTGCCGGAACCTTTAAAAAAATATCTTCGGGTTTGCGGATATATAGATAGTACCGTTCCTGTAAATGCAAATGTATATTGGAATGAGAGTTGGTTGAAAATGTCGCCGGTTAAAGAGTGGAGCAAACTTTATACAACACAATTTAATTCTGTGCAGCCGATAGGAAGAGTAGCTTATATGAAAATTTTAGGGATGCCTGTGGCGGCAAGAGATTTATATAGAGATGGTTACGGAGAAATGAACGTGAAGCTATTCAATTTGATAAAAGTGGCTTTTGATAATAGTAAAGAAGTGGCTCAATCGGCATTGATAACGACATTTTGTGAGTTTTTGCTTATTCCGGGGTATCTGCTTTTAGATAATCTGAAATGGGAACAGATAGATGAGCATTCTGTACGGGGAACATTAGTCGACAATGGGATTGAAGTTTCAGGAATCTTTTACTTTAACGAAGAGGGGTTGTTTACTCATTTTGAAACGTTGGATAGGTTTTTCACGGTAGACAAAAATGTCTACAAGAAAGTTAAGTTTTCGGTTGTTGTCGAAAGCTATCAAATTCAGGATAACTTGAAAATTGCCGAAAAAGTTAAAGTGATGTGGCATCTGCCGGAAGGCGATTTCGCGTATTATAAAGGTACGATTGGTAGAATAAAGTTTAATCTGTTTGAGTAAAATATAAGTTGAAAAAAATGAATGAAATCTTTATTCTTATTGTAATAATATTATTCGTATACCTTTTAATACAGGGCGTTAGATGTTACTTATATTTACGGAAAGCCAAAAGAAAATTGATTTTGTATAATAAGAGAGAGGTAGATTTATCCTACGGTAGGATTACCTATGTCGATGAAGGAGAAGGCGAGGTGATTTTATCTGTTCACGGAATTTTTGGTGGTTATGATCAGGCCTATGAAAATGTTAAAAATAGGATTAAGAAAAATCGTGTCATTGCACCATCCCGTTTTGGATATTTTAATTCTAGTGTAAAGGGTGATGGCACACCAAAAGAGCAGGCTAAAGTTTTTAATGAGTTGTTAGATGTTTTAAAAATTGATAAGGTGTTTATTTTAGGAACTTCTGCCGGAGGGACTTCCGCTATTCGATTTACTTTAGATTATCCTGAACGAGTTAAGGGGTTAATCCTCTTTTGTTCAGCAATGCCGGTTAATGAAAAGCCTAGTAAGTATCAGGAATATCAAGCACCACCAAAACCTCTCTTATCTGATTATGCTATGTGTTTGATTTCTCCTTTAATGCCTATAATAATGGGTATGCCGGCATCCACAATAAAAGATATTATGCCTGTTATGGAAAGGAAAGAGGGGGTGGTTTTAGACGGAAAGTTAACAAATCCGGATATGGAAAGGAATTATGAGGAGTATCCTATTGAAGAAATAAAAGTCCCAACTTTAATAATACACTCAGAGGATGACCGTGTGGCAAGTTTTAAAAAAGTAGAAGCGGTGAAACATCGTTTTCCCAATCTTACATTACTAACATTTTCTAATGGTGGGCATATGATGCAAGGTCATGGTAGTGAGATAGATAAATCTTTAGATGTTTTTATAAATAAATCGAAATAAAAGGAGAATTTTCAAATGAAAAATTTTAAAACAGGAAAAATGATAATAAATTTTTAATATCAGTGCAATATGAACGGAATATTTTACTTTTCATCAACGGGTAACAGTCTCTTTATAGCGGAGCAAATTAAAGCTGAATTAGGTGGTGAGATACGCTTTATCCCAAGGTTTACAGGAGATGTTAATACGTATGATAAAATCATCATTGTTTCACCTATCCATAGTTTCGGGTTACCCACTTTGGTATACGATTTTATTGTAGGTATGAAATCTACTAAGCCACTATATATTGTACTCAATCACGGGGGAATGGAAGCCTATGCTCCATATTTTACTTATCAACTTTGTAAAGAAGAAGGACTGAACATTCGCTCCGTCCAGGCTCTTATGATGCCAGAAATTTATACTTTGACATTTTCACCACCTAAGTTTTCAATAAATCTGGTTTTACGTAAGGCTCCTAAACGCTTAAAACCTATCATTGAAGCCATACGTGATGATAGAGAAATTAGCATCCCAAGACCCAAGAGAGATAAATGGACGCCTAAATATCTTAAAAATCGCACGATGTGGCATAAGTTAGCTAAGGATTTCAGTATAACAGAGCATTGTACTCATTGTGAGAAATGTATCCGTATTTGTCCAACGAAGAATATTAAGTATGAAAATGGAACTATTGTTTTTGGCAATCAATGTGTTGCCTGTTTGAGTTGTTATCACCGCTGTCCGGAAAAGGCTATTGTGTACAAAAATAAACGTAAAAAAGATAGATATGTTAATCCTCTTATAGAAGAAAAAAATATTGGAGCAGACCAATTCTAAATTTGTACATTATAAGTCATGAAACAACTAATTGGTAAATGGAGTTCAGCCGAAAGGCAACAAGAGTACATAGAAGCGTACAAAAAAGCACTGCAAATAATGCCCGAAGCCGAATCAATAAGAATAAAAACATCTTTTGGAACGGTACAAGGCTATTGTTGGCCAAATAATCAAGCAAGTAATAAAAGTCCGATACTTCTCTTTCCTGGAAAGTCCTCAGGAACACCTATGTGGTATGCAAATGTTCCCGATTTATATAAAAATAGAACTGTGTACGCCTTTGACGCATTGGGAGATGTGGGATTGAGTGAGCAAGAGAGTCCGATAAAAGACAGTGCAGATCAGGCGAAATGGATTGATGAAACGATAGAAAATCTTCGTTTGACGAAAGCACATATCATAGGCCATTCTTTTGGAGGTTGGTTATCTGCGAATTACGCATCATTATATCCTCAAAAAGTTGCCTCTTTGATTTTGATTGAGCCTGTTTTTACATTTCAGATGATAAAACTTATTATCGTATTAAAATCGATACCCTACAATATGAAGTTTTTGCCCAAAAAGTGGAGGCAGGGATTATTGAGACAAATAAGCGGTTCAGAAACTATTGATACAACCGATCCTGTGGCTAAAATGATTGAAGACGGAGCTTATTGTTATTTTTCTAAATTACCTATGCCGACGATGATTACCAAGCAACAAATGCAAGAATGGGAGTTTCCTGTATATGTTGCTTTTGCTGACAATAGTGGTGTTCATAATTCCGTTAAAGCAATAGAGGTGGCAGAAAAAAATATTAAACACGTTACCGCTAAAATGTGGAAAAATGCAACGCATTCGTTACCAATGGAATATGCGAAAGAGTTAAACAACGAAATTATACAATTTATTGAAAAGAATTGCGACTAAAAAACGACATTTAAACGGTAGAATGCTAAATTAAAATATGTAAAAAATGAGTACTTTCACAGAGATTTGTATTTATGAGGTAAAACCTGACAAGGTTGATGAGTTTGAAAAGCTGATTGAAGAAGTTGCAGAACATTATTCATCTTTTGTAGGCGTAATTGATGTAAAATACATCAAAAGAACACATAGACAAAAGGACTTTAATTCGGTGAAAAATGGAGAACCTGCAATTCGACTGACAAGAAAACCGCAAAGTGTAACTTATGTTTTATATTGGGAGCTTGAAAACGAATTGATTCATGCCGAAGCAACAAAGTCAGGATTAGAAAAGTTTTACAAACAATTCAACCGATGTTTGACAACAATGCCGAAAATTATTCTCGGAGAGAGAATAAAATAATGTGGGATTACTGAGTTGCCTCTATAAGGTCATAAAATGATAATTTTTAAGAGATAACATTATGAAAAAAGTTAAGATTACGGTGAAGAGAATAGTGGTCCATAAGGATCTCAGCGATGAGTATGAGAATCCGATTGAGAATGCTTGTAATTTAGCAGAAGGGCAGGTGTTCGTTGCAAATGGTTGGCGAAAGCCGGAAACATTATGTGACAGTGCTTGGGAAACAATGTCGCCATTTATTATGACTTTGGCTCATGGTGGAGAGGATATTTATAATGGTTGGATGAAGAATAAAAAAACTGCAATGATTTCCTGTAATGACGGTTTTCGTCCTGTTAGTTTTCTCATAGAAGCTTTGGATGAAGAGGCTGATTGAGGCTGGAATAAAAGTAATAAACATAAAATATAGAAATAGCATGTCACTAAAAGAAGTACTTGAATATCGTCGTTCTGTCAGATATTTCGACGAAACAAAGGAGTTAGATACTGAAAAGGTAAAGCACTGTATCGAACTGGCAACGCTTGCCCCAATAGTTCCAATATGCAACTATGGGAATTTTATCACATTACTGACCTTGAAATGTTGAAAAAAATATCGCACGCTTGCATGGACCAAAAAGCAACAGAAATACTTAAACAAATCTTGGTTTTCGTAACTCGCAGAGATTTACATCGTAAACGTTCACAGGCTAATTTGGAATTTAAAAAGGGAATATTGCTCGCAATAGTCCACCGGAAAAACAAGTGAGGCGGTGGAAATATCGCCAGCTTTACTACAACCGCTTGATACCGTTTATGTACGGTCGATTTTTCGGATTACTTGGGATTTTTAGGTGGAATTAGAAAAGGAACACGTGGAATATGGGGAGAACGGTTTAGAGTATCGTTTGAGGGTGTGTACAAAAATATATCGTTAGATAAAGATAAGTTCTATGATACACAGTGTATAAAATATAAAAAAATAATGTATCTTTGCATTCGGAAAAAAAGTATTAGTAATCATTAAAAAATATCTATTATGAGTGAAATTATTGGAATTTTGGGACGTCAAATTTTAGATTCTCGTGGGAATCCGACTGTAGAGGTAGAGGTATATACTTCTAATGGAATTATGGGAAGAGCCGCCGTACCTTCGGGTGCATCTACCGGTTCCCATGAGGCTGTGGAATTGAGAGATGGCGATAAAAGTCAATTTTTGGGTAAAAGCGTTCGTCGCGCAGTACAAAACGTGAATGATGTTTTAGCTGAAGAACTTAAAGGAATGTACGTGCTTAATCAAAATGCAATTGATGCACGAATGGTTGAAATAGACGGTACGCCGAATAAAGGAAATTTAGGTGCAAACGCTATTTTAGGTGTTTCGTTAGCAGTAGCAAAAGCAGCGGCACAAGAAACAGGACAACATCTTTTTAGATATATCGGAGGCTGTAATGCAAATGTACTTCCCATTCCGATGATGAATATTTTGAATGGAGGTTCTCATGCTGATAATAGTATTGACTTTCAGGAGTTTATGATTATGCCTGTAGGAGCAGATACTTTTGCACAAGCATTACAGATGGGAACGGAAGTTTTCCATAATCTTAAAGCAGTGTTGAAAAAACAAGGATATTCGACGAATGTGGGTGATGAAGGCGGTTTTGCTCCGAATTTAAAATCCAACGAAGAAGCTATTGAAGTGATTCTGCAAGCTATTGGAAAAGCAGGATATAAACCCGGAGAAGATATTTATATCTCATTAGACCCTGCTGCGTCAGAATATTTTATTCCGGAAGAGAATGTTTATCATCTTAAAAAATCGACCGGTGAAAAATTAACTCCGGTTCAAATGGTTGATTACTGGGCGAATTGGTGTGCTAAATATCCGATTGTATCTATCGAAGACGGAATGGCGGAAGATGATTGGGACGGTTGGAAATTGATGACGGACAAATTAGGCTCAACAGTTCAACTTGTTGGTGATGACCTATTTGTAACGAATGTTGAAAGATTAGCCATGGGCTTTGAAAAAGATGTAGCTAATTCAATTTTAATTAAAGTGAATCAAATAGGGACATTAACAGAAACGATTAGTGCTGTAAATATGGCGCATAAAGCAGGATACACTGCCGTTATTTCTCACCGTTCCGGAGAGACGGAAGATACGACTATTGCAGACTTGGCAGTAGCTTTGAATACAGGTTTGATTAAGACCGGATCGGCGAGCCGTACAGACAGAATTGCAAAATATAATCAACTATTGCGTATTGAAGAGATACTTGGCGAAAATGCTTATTATCCGGGCAAAGACTTCCCGTATTGTAAATAAAAAATAAAATAGGGAAAAGAGGTGTAAGAGTATTATATTTTTTTGTACTTTTGCACCTCTTTAAATTATCAGTTAAATTAATATAAAACATTATGGCAACAAGAATTAGATTACAAAGATTTGGTAAGAAAAATCAACCTTTCTATCATATTGTAATTGCGGATGGTCGTGCACCACGTGACGGACGTTTTATTGAAAAAATAGGAACTTATAACACGATGACCCATCCATCAGACATTAAAATCGATTTTGAAAGAGCGTTGTATTGGGTTGAGTGTGGAGCTTCTCCATCAGATACCGTTCGTTCAATTCTTAAACGTGAGGGAGTCTATTTAATGAAACACTTAAAAGGTGGCGTAGCTAAAGGAGCTTTCACGGAACTCGAAGCAGAACGTAAATTTAAAGCGTGGCAAGACGAGAAAGAAGCAAAATTAAATAATCTTAAAAAAGAGAACGCAGAAAAAATACGTGCGGAGAATAAAAAGCGTCTCGAGAATGAGTTGAAAGTGAAAGAAGTTATTGCAAGCAAGGTAGCAGCTAAGTATGCTAAAATAAATGCCGAAGCTGCTAAAGCTGCTGCGGAAGCAGCAGAAGCCGAAGCAGAAACCGAAGCCGCCGCTGCAACCGAAGTTGTTGCAGAAGAGGTAGAAGCCACCGCTACAACAGAAGAGCCAGCAGCAGAGGAAACGCAGGTAAATGAGGAAAAATCGACCGGTGAGGTAGTAGCTGAAACAAATGAAAATAGTGACCAGGTTGCTGAATAATTTTAATTAATTATCCGCACTTCTTTTATTAAAAACAGAAGGTCGCAAGGTTTTAATATTTTGCGACTTTTTTATAAATAAAAATCTATAAAAATCATTCCGTGTATTGTACGGAATATGAAAAAATATATAAATTTGCACAAAATTTGAAAAAATGATAGTGATAACAGGTGCAGCAGGTTTTATTGGAAGTTGCATGGTGGAAAAATTAAACCAAATAGGAGCGAAAGAACTTATATTAGTAGATGATTTTTCGGTTGAGGCGAAAAGAAGGAACTGGGAAAATAAATTCTATTGCGATAAGATTAATAGAAAAGATTTTTTTAAGTGGGCTGAGCAAAATGTAGATAAAATAGATTTTATCGTCCATTTAGGAGCCAGAACCGACACTACGGAGTTTGATTACTCTATTTTTGAAGAATTGAACCTTTTTTATTCTCAAAAAATATGGAGTTTTGCAACCAAAAAAAGCATTCCTCTCTTATATGCCTCTTCGGCAGCAACTTACGGAGATGGGAAATTTGGATATGCGGATTCTGAAGAGTTGATTAAACAATTAAAACCGCTCAATCCGTATGGAAAATCTAAAAATGAATTTGATAAGTGGGTGATAAAGCAACAATTTACGCCACCTTTTTGGGCAGGATTCAAATTTTTTAATGTTTTTGGACCAAATGAGTACCATAAGGGGAGAATGGCGTCCGTTATCTTTCATGCATATCAACAAATTGAGCAGACTGAAAAAATGCGACTTTTCCGTTCTCACAATCCGAATTTTCAAGATGGTGAGCAGATGAGAGACTTTGTTTATGTAAAAGATGTTACGACAGTACTTCTTTGGTTTATGCAACATAGAAAAAAAAGCGGTATTTATAATATAGGAACAGGCTATGCTCGTCCGTTTACTGCTTTAGCCGCAGCTCTATTTAAAAGTTTGAATAAAGAACCTCAAATTGAGTTTATTGATATTCCGGCAGATATTAGAGATAAATATCAGTATTATACGAAAGCAGATATGAAAAAGATGAGACAAATCGGCTATAAAAAGCAATTTTATTCACTCGAAAAGGGAATAAATGATTATGTAAGATGTTATTTGAAAAATAATAGTATTTTATAAAAAATAAATTTCTATTATTTTAATGAAATTGGGGATAACGTAAGAACTTTTTTATAACTTTGTATTTTAAATCAAACTAACAATAACCAACAATAATAAAAATTGATAAATATAGGAATAACATACCCTACGTTTTTTTAAATTGATATTATATGCAAACTTTTACGGATAAAGAAATTTATGCAGTACTCAAAAAGATGTTTGGCTTTGACTCTTTCAAGGGGAATCAACTAAAAATCATCAAAGCATTATTTAAAGGCAAAGATTGTTTTGTAATTATGCCAACCGGAGGTGGGAAATCAATGTGCTATCAATTACCTGGTATGATGATGGAAGGTACAGCCATTGTAATTTCTCCCTTGATTGCTTTAATGAAAAATCAAGTTGACTCATTACGCAATTTTGGAACTGAGCATGGCGTAGCGCATTTTCTCAACTCATCACTCAGTAAGGCTGAAATTAGAATAGTGAAAGATGATATTGTATCAGGAAAAACGAAGTTACTTTATGTTGCTCCCGAATCGCTGACGAAAGATGAATATGTTGAGTTTCTTCGTGACGTAAACATCAGCTTTTATGCCATTGATGAAGCTCATTGTATATCTGAATGGGGGCATGACTTTAGACCGGAATATAGGAGAATTCGTACTATTATTGAAGATATAGGACAAAAAGTACCCGTCATTGCTCTAACAGCAACAGCTACCCCAAAAGTTCAAAATGATATACAGAAGAATCTCAGTATGCAAGACGCAGAACTCTTCATCTCCTCGTTTAATCGTCCTAACCTATATTATGAAGTACGTGAGAAGAGTTCATCCGTCAATAAAGATGTTATCAAATTTATTAAAGACAATCCAGGTAAATCCGGAATAATATACTGTCTGAGTCGTAAAAAAGTTGAAGAATTAGCGGAGTTCTTGCAAGCTAATAAAATAAAAGCACTACCTTACCATGCAGGTTTAGACGGACCTACACGTGTTAAGAATCAAGATGCCTTTTTAATGGAAGAGGTAGATGTTATTGTTGCTACAATTGCTTTTGGAATGGGAATTGATAAACCGGATGTGCGTTTTGTTATTCATTACGATATTCCGAAGAGTTTGGAAGGTTATTATCAAGAAACCGGTCGGGCAGGAAGAGATGACGGTGAAGGAAAGTGTATTGCCTTTTACGACTATAAAGATTTGAATAAATTAGAAAAATTCTCTACTAAAAAAACCGTTGCAGAACAAGAAATCGTGAAGCAATTATTGGCGGAAACGGCAGCATATGCTGAATCTACGAGCTGTAGACGAAAACATTTACTTCATTATTTCGGCGAATCCTTTGATGAAGAAAATTGCGGTTGTTGCGATAATTGTGTTCACCCGAAAGCAAAAATGAACGGAGCAGAACAGGTACAACTTGCCATTGAAGTTATTCAAACAGTAAAACAGCAGTTTAAAGAAAAACATATTATCCATATTCTTATCGGAGAGAAAAATACCTCTATTCAAAAATTCCATCATCAAAAACTAAAACAATTCGGTGAAGGAGGAGAATATGATGAGAAATTCTGGGGAAATATTATCCGTGCTGCTATTTTTGAAGAGTTGCTGGTAAAAGATGTCGAAAATTACGGCATTATTAAAATTACGAAAAAGGGAGAGAAATATTTGAATAATCCCTACACGATTATGGTTAATAAACCGGATAAAACAATGCAAGAGGATGATGAGGAATTATTAGACGATATGGTCCCTAATAAAGGAGAGGCAATTGACAAAACACTTTTTGCTTTGTTAAAAGATTTACGTAAATCTATTTCGCAAAAAGAAAATCTACCGCCCTTTGTAATTTTTCAAGACCCGTCGTTAGAAGATATGTGTATCCAGTATCCTACCACATTAGAAGAGTTGACACATATATCCGGAGTTGGACAAGGTAAAGCACAAAAATATGGAAAGGAATTTATTGACCTAATAAGAATTTATGTTGAAGAAAATGAAATTGAAAGACCTCAAGATTTTGTCGTAAAGTCCGTTATCAATCAATCTGCAATTAAAGTCTTTGTTATTCAAAGTATTGATAAAAAAATAAACTTTGAAGATATTGCCATTGCTAAAGGTCTTGATATGGATGAACTTCTTGCTGTGATTGAAAGTATTGTTGCCTCCGGAATGAAGTTAAATATAGATTACTATGTTGATGAGTATATAGAACAGTATCACCAAGAAGATATACTTGACTATTTTAGCACGGCTACATCCGATTCTATAGAAAAAGCGCTTCAAGAACTTGGCGAAGATGAATATGAAGAAGATGAAATACGGATTATGCGTATTAAATATATGTCCGATGTAGGTAATTAAATGTAAAAATGATAGTAAAAAAATAAAAAATATAAATATGGAAGAGATAAATGAAAAAAATAGCTTAACCGATGATAAAAAAGTAGATAAAGAGATTTTAGTTGTCAAAAAGAGAAAGTTTAGAATACAATATGTTTTTTATGCTTTAGTAATAATTGCTGTAGCAATACTTTACGTTCTACATTTTACCAAATCCTCACCCAAAACCTCTAATATAATTAATACGGGGACACCGGGAACAGGAGAAATTCTATTTGTGAATATTGATACTATTTCCGAAAAATATAAATTAGTTGATATTTTGACCGAAGATATTGAGAGTGAAGTACAAAAACAGACCGCGATATTTGATAATAAAGAAAAGAGCTTTCAAAATAAATACAATCAATTTCAGAAAAATTATGAAGCCGGAATTTTGACTGAAGTGCAAATTCAAAATGCTACCGCACAGCTACAGGAAGAATATCAAACGATACTACAAGAAAAACAGACGGTTTTATCTTCCTTAGAAGAGAGACATGCAACAGCTTTAATACAAGTGGCGGATTCTGTTAAGAAAATAGCAAAAGAGGTAAATCAACAAAAGTATAATGCCTCTTATATTTTCATCTATCAAACGGGGGGGCAGATGATATATGGAGACCCGATGAAAGATATTACGTATGAGGTGCTTGAGATTTTGAATAGACATTATAAATAAGTAATTTTCGAATTTATTTATCTATTTTCTGTTTGTTAGTAGTGTTTTGAAAATTAATAAAATATAGCATGAAATATATATCGTATTGTTTAGTTGTAGGTCTTTTACTAACTTCATGTTTTAGTAATAAAGATGAGGCTGATGCGTATGGCGTTTTTGAGGCAGTGGAAATCACGGTTTCGGCGGAAAATAATGGGAAATTATTGTTTTTTGATATCGAAGAAGGAAGTATTTACGAAGAAGGAAGTATAGTCGGTTGTATTGATACGTTACATTTATCTCTCCAAATAAGACAGTTAGAGGCTTCGATTAAGGCTACTTTAGCGCGCCGTCCCGATATGCCTTCTCAAATTAGAACACTTCAAGACAAATTGGAAACCCTAGAAAAGGAAAAAATAAGAGTTGCCAATTTAGTGGAAGCTAATGCGGCTACTACAAAACAATTGGACGATATTAATGCTGAAATTAGCATTACAAAGAGTCAGATTATAGCCACAACTTCAACACTTTCCACGCAGTCTCAATCAATTATTGAAGAGGTAGAAGCAATGAGGTTCCAAAAATTACAACTCGAAAATGCACTTTCAACTTGTAAAATTAAAATCCCCACGAAAGGTACTGTTATCAATAAATATATCCAAGCTAACGAGTTGGCTTTTCAAGGTAAACCCTTGTTTAAGATTGCCGACTTAAACAATATGTTTATAAAAGTTTACGTAACCGAAGATTTACTTTCTTCGGTGAAGTTAGGACAAGATGTTGAGATTAGAATGGATAGCAAAGGTAAAACGACTAAAAAGTTCAGTGGGAAAGTCGCTTGGATATCGCCACGTGCTGAATTTACACCGAAGATGATACAAACTAAAGACGAACGTGTGAACTTGGTGTATGCCGTTAAAATTAATTTTAAAAACGATGGCAGTGCTAAGATAGGAATGCCGGGAGATGTTATCTTTAAATAAAATTGAAGATGCAACATGAAGGCAATAGAGATAGAAAATCTTAATAAAATTTACAATAATCGAGTACAAGCCCTTTCAGACGTATCTTTTTATGTCAGCGAAGGTGAAGTGTTCGGATTAGTTGGCCCGGACGGTGGTGGAAAATCAACCATATTCAATATTCTTGCAACCTTGCTTTTGCCGACCTCGGGTCAAGCTTCAGTCTTATCTCGTGATGTTGTTAATGACGCGAAAATTATACGGCAACTGATTGGTTATCTGCCCGGAGTTTTTTCACTCTATCCCGATTTAACGGTAGAAGAGAATTTAATCTTTTTTGCTACAATGTATAAAAGTAGAATTAAGGATAATTTACCTCTTATACGCCCGATTTGGAAACAATTAGTTCCCTTTAAAGATAGACGTGCCGGCAAACTTTCAGGGGGTATGAAGCAAAAATTAGCTCTTTGCTGTGCGCTAATACATAAACCGGCGTTGTTACTTCTTGACGAACCGACAACAGGCGTAGACCCTGTTTCTCGTGCAGAATTTTGGGACATTTTGACAAATATTCAAAAACAAGGAATTACCGTATTGGTTTCTACACCATATATGGACGAAGCCACTCGTTGCGACCGCATCGCCCTTATCCAAGAAGGGAAAATTATAAAAATTGATACACCGACAAATATCATGGAGGCGTATAGAGGGTTCCTATATACCATAAAAGTTGAAAATGTCTTTTCAGTCATGGAGAAATTAAAAGAAATTGATTTCCCATGTAATTACTATCCGTATGGGCAAGAACTGCATATTGCGTTCTATGAAGTCCCGGAAATTGTATTGCAAAAGTTTTGCTCTTTTTTACGTGAGCAAAATATAAAGTTTGAAGAGTTATCTCCGATACAACCTACAATAGAAGACTGTTTTATTGAATTGGTTAAGTTAAAATAAATTATGAGACATAGTTTTTATGTATAGTATTGTTGTTGAAAATCTTATTAAAAAATATAATCACTTTGTAGCAGTAGATAATATTAGTTTTAAAGTGAAACGGGGAGAGATTTTCGGCTTTCTTGGGGCTAATGGAGCAGGAAAAACAACAACTATTAAAATGCTTTGCGGTTTATTACAACCAACTTCGGGCAATGCGACAGTCGCCGGATATGACCTTAAAAAAGATTATAAAAGTATTAAAAAAAATATCGGTTACATGAGTCAACGATTTTCACTCTATGAAGATTTGACATTGTACGAAAATATGCAACTTTTCGGTACCGTCTACGGAATTCCGCGAAAAATATTAAAAGAAAGAATTTATGAGAGCTTAGATTCGCTACAAATGACCGAAAAGGCTAACTCTTTAGTATACTCTATTCCACTTGGTTGGAAGCAAAAGTTGGCTTTTGCAACAGCTATGTTGCATCACCCGCAAATCGTCTTTCTTGATGAACCTACGAGTGGTGTTGATCCTATCGTACGAAGAGAGTTTTGGAATATGTTGTATGAGACAGCAAATAAAGGGGTTACAATTTTTGTAACAACGCACTATATGGATGAAGCAGAGTACTGTGAAAAAATTTCCATGATGTCGGACGGACAATTGAAACTGATAGGCACACCTAGTGAACTCAAAAGTAAGATGAATGTGGATAGTATTGCTGAACTTTTTCAAAAAATTGTAAATAGATAAACTTCAGGTAAATGAGAGAGTTGTTAATGATTTTGCGAAAAGAATTTATCCATATCTGGAGGGATAGAATTACACTTTTATTAGTACTCGCTTTACCTATCGTTTTAGTTCTCTTTTTTGGTTTTACCATTAGCACTGAAATTAAAAATGCTAAAATTTCGGTTTTAGACCTTTCCAATGATTCTAAATCGAAAATATTGCTTAATAAAATTGCCGCCTCAAACTATTTTCAGATAGTTTCGTATCCAAATTCGGAGTCTGAAATTGATTTTGACTTTAAAAATAAAAATATAAAATTGGCTATTATTATTCCTTCTAATTTTGAGAATAAGTTAGAAGTGGAAAAAAAAGCGACTATCCAAGTTATTAGTGACGTTTCGGATATTAACGTAGCCTCGGTTCTCAATAGCTATTTTCGAGTAATTATTAATGATTTTTTAAATGAGAATTATGTAACTAATTCAGAAGCAGCCACTTTTGAAGTGATAACACAAATGCTGTATAATCCTGAAATGAAGAGTGTTTACATGTTTGTTCCGGGAATTATTGCTTTGATTATGATTATTGTAACGGCATTGATGACCTCTATAACATTAGCTCGTGAAAAGGAGACCGGCTCAATGAGAATGCTTTTAATCACACCTGTGAAAAAAGTATATATCATTATTGGAAAGATTATACCCTATATGCTTCTTTCTTTCATTTGTACACTTTTAATTATAATAATTAGTGTTTGGGTTTTTAACATGCCCGTTGAGGGAAATCTTGCCTTCTTGCTGTTTTTGTGCTTCGTTTTTATGCTAACGTCTGCCTCGTTTGGCATGATTATTTCCGCTCTCGTTCGTACGCAATTAGATGCGATGATGGTAACTATGATGGGACTTTTCTTGCCTACCGTACTCCTCTCAGGTTTTCTTTTTCCATTAGATAATATGCCTCAATTGTTCCAAGTATTGGCACATTTCTTCCCTGCTAAATGGTTCATCATAGCGATTAAAGACGTGATGATTAAAGGTTCCGGTTTCATGGAGATTTGGAAATATTTGTTGATACTTTTTATTATGGCTTGTATTCTTATCACTATAAGTTTAATTAGAATTGATAAAAAAGAGTAACTATGCGAACGATTTTAATGTTAGTGAAAAAAGAATTTCTCCAAGTTTTCCGCAATTCGCTCTTGTGGAAGATTCTTTTAATAGCTCCGTTAGCAGAGTTTATACTCTTTCCTTTTACTGCCGATTACGAAATTAAAAAGCTTAATATTGCCTTTATTGATTACGACCATTCAACGACAACACGCGAAATCCAAAATGAGTTCGTAGCTTCAGGCTATTTTGTCAGTTATGGGAATATAAACTCCCAAAAAGAAGCGAGAAGTCTCATGCAGCGTGATGTTATCGATTTCATTGTCGAATTTCCTTGCGATTTTGAAAGAAAAATAATTACGAATGAGTATACTCAAATAGCGGTTACGGCTAATGCAATTAATAGCGTAAAAGCAGGAATAGGCACGAATTACGTCCAAACGGTTCTTTTTGATTACATATCTTCTCTTGCAGAAAGTTTTGGCGTGGAGTCGCAACTGACCAATATCACTATTACCAATATCTATTGGTTTAATGAACAGATGAACTATAAAAATTTAATTGTTCCGGGAATTCTTGTGATTTTGGTTACGTTAATCGGAGCGTACGTTACGGCGTTGAATTTAGTTAGAGAAAAAGAGTTGGGAACGATTGAACAAATAAATGTAACTCCTATTAAAAAGTGGCAATTTCTACTCGGAAAGATGATACCCTTCTGGATATTAGGAATGGGAGAATTTATCATAGGACTGGGCATAATGTACCTCGTCTTCGGAATAACGATTCAGGGTAGTTTTTGGCTACTTCTTTTTGCCACGTCCATATACCTATTCGTTATGCTTGGGCTCGGATTCTTTATATCAAGTGTTTCTGAAAATCAGTTACAAGCCATGTTTGTTGTATTTTTCCTATTCATCGTCTTTGTATTGTTGAGCGGTCTCTTTACTCCGATTGAAGGTATGCCCTCTTGGGCGCAATACGTTAATTATCTCAATCCGATGTCCTTCTTTATGGATATTATCAAATTGGTGATTTTAAAAGCGAGCAATATTCATGATATAAAAATACAATTGCTCGTTTTAACCGGCATGGCAATCGTTATTAATACGGCGGCACTCTTGTCTTACCGTGAGAAAGTGAAATAATCGTCTTAACCTATTTTGCAATTTTTGTATCTTTGCAACGCATAAATGACTCGTTGTTATATGAAGAAAACGCTTTTTTTGCTATTAATTATTTTATTGTCGCTTGTCAGCTTTGGGCAGTCGAAGAAAAATCAAAATGAACAATTGGCTATCCAATATTATCAGAGTGGAGAGTATGAAAAAGCTGCCGAACTCTTTGAAGATATTTTTGATAAAAAACAAGATACGTACATTTATTATTACTACTACCAAACACTTTTAAACTTAAATGAGTATAAGAAGTTGGAGAAAATAGTAAAGAAATTACAACGCTCCAATCCAAATATCATGCGCTATAAAGTTGACCTTGGAAATCTTTACGAACGTTCCGGTGAAAGGGAAAAAGCCGAAAAAGTGTATGATGAAGCGATAAAAACGCTGCCGGCACAAAATAGTAAAATTAATGAACTATATCATGCCTTTTTATCAAGAGCACTACGCGATAAGGCAATTACAACGCTTTTGCACGGACGAAAATTACTTAATGATGAAAAGGTCTTTTCCAAAGAGTTGACAAGTCTTTATATGCAATTAGGGTGGACAGACAAGATTATTGCCGAAGCATTAGCGCTGTTAAAAGACAATGACCCGACCTATCTGCGTGATGCTGAGACTATTATTCAAAATTTGTTAGTTGACGATATAGATCAAACTAAATATCTTAATGTAAAATTGCAGTTGCAAAAACTTACCCAGAAAGATCCGGATAATAGTTCTTATATTTCTCTTTTATATTGGATTTATCAACTGCATAAAGATTTTCAAGATGCTTTTATTTTGGCTAAATCATTGGATAAAAGGTATAAAGAAGATGGGGAAAGAGTTTTTGCTTTGGCAATGCTTGCTGAAAAAAATAGAGATTTCGATGTGGCTATTCAAGCTTATCAATACGTGTTAGATAAAGGAGAAAAATCGTCTTATTATACGAAAGCGAAGTTTAATCTTCTTGAAACAAAATATAAAAAAATAACCTCACAATATCCGATTAAACGGGAGGATGTGCTTGTTTTGGAAAAGGAGTTTGCGAAGTTGATAGAGGAGAATGGGATGCATTCAGGCACAGCAGATTGGATTAGAAAGTATGCCTATTTATTAGCTTTCTATGTCAATAAGCCCGCCGAAGCGATTAATCTGTTGAATGCGGCTATACACAATGCGCAGCGTGAGCCGCTCGAAAGGGCTCTGTATAAAGTCGACCTCGCTGATATTGAGTTGTTCACGAATAATGTTTGGGACGCTACACTTCTCTATTCGCAAGTGGAAAAGGATTTCCCGAATGATACCATCGGTCATCTTGCAAAATTTAAGAATGCAAAACTCTCTTTCTATATCGGTGAGTTCGGGTGGGCGAAGAGTCAATTGGACGTGCTACGTGCCGCCACTTCTAAACTTATTGCCAATGATGCGATGTATCTTTATCTTTTAATTGCCGATAATGAAGAGGATATTGATGATGAGGACGAAGATGATGAAATGGATGCGGAGGATACTACTTACAATTTTCTTTTCCAAGATGAAAATCGGAATATCCCGCTTAAACTTTTTGCCAAAGCCGATTTTTTAATTTTTAAAAATCAAAACGACCAAGCGGTAGCGGTTTTAGATTCAATTCTTATGATTGACCCGTATGGGAAGTTGGCAGATGATGTCTATTTTCAGAAAGCGAAATTGCAAATTAAAAAGGGGGACTATTTTGGTGCAGAAAAAAACTTAAAGGTTATTACCGAGAAATATGCGTATGATTTGTTGGCTGACGATGCCTTTTTCTATTTGGGCGAGCTTTATCAATATCATTTTAAAGACATTCAAAGTGCGATGAAATATTACCAAACGTTAATGCGTGATTATCCGGGTAGTATTTATGTTGTTGAGGCGAGAAAGCGTTATCGGGAATTGAGGGGCGATGACGTTTATGTAGAATAAAATCTTGTTTTTTACTGCGTGAGGGCGCAGCCGGAAAGCCCGCAAGGGCGGAAGCCGCTGGGGGCGCGGCGGCAAAAAAGCGAGCTT
>ERZ795052.1683-NODE-1683-length-29073-cov-10.721966_pt1 | contig 29073 bp, 20 predicted proteins | sample MGYA00375136_ERZ795052 | MGnify/ENA primary metagenome ERZ795052 (study PRJEB30181, sample SAMN05720156) | activated sludge metagenome | isolation source: Anaerobic digester | place: Japan | collected 2015-05-26 ... | reverse complement strand
CGCCCATGAAACACGGGCAAGATGCCCGTGCCACACCTGCAAGCAAGGGGGGGTGCAAGAGCCTCACGAAAGAAAGGAGCAAGAAAATGCCGAGAGGAAATGGTAGGGGACCCCAGGGTATGGGACCGATGACGGGACGCGGGGCGGGAGTCTGCGCGGGATTGGGTACGCCGGGGTATGGCAATCGAGCGGGTGGCGGCTTTGGTTTCGGCGGTGGCTTCGGCTGCGGTCGGGGCGGCGGTCGCGGCGGCTTCGGCCGCGGGTTCAGAAACATGTTCTACGCCACCGGTCAGCCGGGCTGGGCGCGTTTCGACGGCGCTGGAGCGGCGGATGAAAAGCAGATCCTGACGAATCAGGCCGACGCGCTGCGCGCGCAACTGGACGGCATCCAGAAGCGGCTGGAGCAACTGGACAGCGACGGCGCGGCACAAGACTGACCAGAGAATGGAGAGTAAAGGTATGAAGATTGCATTTTCGACATCTGGCAACGATCTTAACGCGCCGTTGGACACGCGCTTTGGACGGGCCGCGAAATTTCTGGTTTATGACACCGAGACCCAGGCGTTCACGCTGGTGGACAACACGCAGAACATGAGTGCTGCGCAGGGCGCGGGCATTCAGGCCGCGCAGAATGTTGCGGCGGCTGGTGCGCAGGCGGTAGTGTCTGGCCATTGCGGTCCCAAGGCGTTCCGCATGCTTTCGACGGCGAACATCAAAGTCTACACGTCGAATGCCGCGACTGTGGCGGAGGCGCTGTCGCAGTTTCAGGCCGGCGCGTTGACCGAGCTCACGGCGGCGAATGTGGATGGGCACTGGGCGTAACCGTATGATTATCGCAGTGGCATCCGGAAAAGGCGGGACCGGCAAGACGACCGTGGCGGCCAATCTGGCGCGTGTGCGCGGTGACGTGACGCTGCTGGATTGCGACGTGGAGGAGCCGAACGTCCACCTGTTCATCAGCGGTGAGCCGCAGGGTGAGCCGGAGGTCGTGTCGCTTCTCGTGCCGGAGGTGGATGAAAGCCGCTGTGACGGCTGCGCGGCCTGTTCGAACTTCTGCGCATTCAAGGCGCTGGCTGTGCTGGATAAGCGTGTGCTGGTCTTCGCGGAGATGTGTCACGGATGCGGCGGTTGTGCGCGGGTGTGTCCGCAGGGCGCGATCCGCGAAGTGCCGAAGCGCGTGGGCGTCGTGGAGACGATGGGCGCGGACGGGGTGACCGTGGTGCAGGGCCGGCTTGATGTGGGCGTGGCGATGGCGCCGCCGCTGGTGCGTGCGGTCAAAGCGCATATCCCGAAAACGGGGGATGCGATTCTGGATGCGCCGCCCGGCACCTCGTGTCCGGTTGTCGCCACATTGCGCGAAACCGATTTCGTGGTGCTGGTGACCGAGCCGACGCCCTTCGGGCTGAATGACCTGAAGTTGGCTGTGGAGGTCGTGCGCGAGTTGGGGCTTCCGTTTGGTGTGGTGGTCAACCGCGCTGACAGCAGCGATGACCGCGTGGCGACCTATTGTCGCGAGGCTTCGATTCCGATCCTGGCCGAGATCCCGGATGATCGTCGCGTGGCAGAGGCCTACTCACGCGGCGAACTGATGGTTGACGCGCTGCCGGAATACCGTCCACTCTTTGAACAGCTTTACACCGACATCGTGAGGCTCTTGCAAAACCCTTTGATTGCAGGTGTAGCACGGGCATCTTGCCCGTGTTTCATGGGCGGGACGCCCATGCCACGAGGGGCTCTGCAAGGGCCTCATTGTTAACCAGTGGAATGACGCGAAAGCATTGTGTGGAAGCGAGGTGAGATGATGTCGGCGGCGATTCAAGAGTGTGTGATTATTAGCGGCAAGGGCGGTACAGGCAAGACCAGTGTGACCGCTTCCTTCGCGGTGCTCGCGGCGGGACGTGCCGTGTTGGCCGATTGCGATGTGGACGCGGCAGACCTGCATCTGGTGCTGACGCCCAAGATGATCACGAAGGCAGATTTCAAGAGCGGCAATGAGGCCGTGATCCGCAGTGAAGCCTGTACCGGATGCGGGACGTGCGTTGAGTTGTGTCGCTTTGAGGCGATTCGCTGTGTGAAGCGTCCTGATGGTAAAACCCGCTGTGAGGTTGATCCGATCGCCTGTGAGGGGTGCGGCGTGTGTGTGCGCTTCTGTCCGGAAAAGGCGGTCGATTTCCCCGAGCGGCTTTGTGGCGAATGGATGTTTTCGGAGACGCGCTGCGGCCCTATGGTGCATGCCCGCTTGAGCACTGCGGCGGAAAATTCTGGTAAGCTGGTGGCGACGGTTCGGCAGGAAGCGCGTCGCGTGGCGGAAGAGCGCGGTTTGCCTTTGATCATTACCGATGGCCCTCCCGGCATCGGATGTCCGGTGATTGCCTCTGTAAGCGGCGCGGACCGTGTGCTGGTGGTGACGGAACCGACGGTCTCCGGCGAGCACGATCTGGAGCGTGTGTTGAAGTTGGCGCGACATTTCGCAATACCCGCCTTTGTGTGCGTCAACAAGTGGGACATCAATCCCGAGATGACCGAGCGGATTGAACAGACAGCGCGGAAAATGGGCGCGACGGTTGCCGGACGTATCCGCTACGACCGCGCGGTCACGTCTGCGCAACGCGCGGAACAGGCGGTCGTCGAGATCGACGCGCCGTCGGCTGACGACGTGCGCGCCGTGTGGCGGCAGATGGGTTTCGAGTGAAAGGAAAACAGAACAGACATGAGTAAGACAAGTATCAGAATCGCGATCCCTCTGGCTGAGGGGCAACTGTGCATGCATTTCGGACACTGCGAGCGTTTCGCACTGCTGGACGTGGATCTGGACACGCGCGCCATCACCGCCCGCGAAGACCTCACACCGCCGCCGCATGAGCCCGGGGTGTTGCCGCGCTGGCTGGCCGAGCAGGGCGTCGGTCTAGTCCTGGCGGGCGGCATGGGTCAGCGCGCGATGGCGCTTTTCGCCGAAAAGAATATCCGCGTGGTCGTCGGTCTCACGCCGGATGCCCCAGAGCGGCTGGTAGAGCAGTATCTGGAAGGCACGCTGAAACCGGGCGCGAATGTCTGCGACCACTGAGGACGCAGACGGGGGAGGGAGTGATGCGGGTCAGCGGCGTGGCGATCACTGTGCTGGCGGACAACCGTTCCGCTTACGGGCTTGAATCTGAACACGGGCTGTCATTCTGGATCCAGACGGCAAACCGAACCCTGCTCTTTGACACCGGTCAGGGGGAGGCCATGCCGCGTAACGCAATGGCGCTGGGTATCGATATCGGGCGGGCCGATGCGATCATCCTGAGCCACGGACATTACGATCACACCGGAAACCTCTCGGTTGCGCTGGAACGAGCCGGTCGGGCCGAGTTGCTGTTGCATGCCGATGCGCTCCGGACGCGGTACAGTATCCATGCGTCACCGAAACCCATAGGGATGCCGCCAGACGCGCGCGAGGCCGTGCGAGTTGCGGGCGATGCGCGCCGCCGGTGGGTCACGCAACCGGTTGAACTGGACGTGGGCGTTTGGCTTACGGGACCGGTACCGCGCGAGACGTCTTTTGAAAACACCGGCGGTCCGTTTTATTGGGATGCGGATGGACTGGAGCCGGATCCGATCTTGGATGACCTTTCTCTCTGTGTCCGCACGAATGCGGGATGGGTGGTGTGCCTAGGATGTTGCCACGCCGGGGTTGTCAACACGCTCCAGCATATTTTACGGGAACTCGGAGGCACGAAGATCTTGGCGGTGATCGGCGGCATGCATCTTCGTCACGCGGATTCTGAAAGATTAGAGCGGACAGCCGCCGCGCTCGAGGAGTATGATATCCCCTATCTTTATCCGTGCCACTGCACCGGAGAGGCGGCGACGGCCTTTTTGCAAGAGCGCTTTCCGAAGGCGGTGCAGCCGGTTTTTGCGGGTTTGAAGATCAGTTTTTGATCCACAGATGACACAGATTACGCAGATTTTTTGGAGCATTGCTCGGTTATTTCTCACACGAAGGCACAAAGGGCACGAAGGTTTTTTGGGAGCACTGCTCGGGTTTGTTTAACCACAGAGAACACAGAGGGCACAGAGTTTTTTGGGGGGCATCGTTCGGCTTTTTGGAACCTCCAAGGCGCCAAGAACGCCAAGGCGAGTCCCTGATTTTCATGAAGTTTCATGGTTAGGAATTGGTCTCAAGTTCCTTCGCGGAGTACCGGGAGGGACGAGCGTCGCTCGTCCGCGGGCAAGCAGACGCTTGCCCCTCCCAGCGCTTCGCAAGTCCGATGACAAGAATTGGAGGGCGGCAGCCGGGTGGCGCGCAAAAAGGAAAACTTTGTGGCCTTCGTGGCCTTTGTGTGAGATTGAATTGGTTGCGGGCTCTGTCCGCATTAGTGTTTGAAAGGAATAACATGCAAAACGAAAAAGAGAATAAGACGGACTGCTCACCCGAGCAGTGTGAAAGTTGTGCCGAGGCCTCCTGCGCCTCAAGATCGCATGCGGCTCCGCAACATGCGGCGCCCGTTCAGGATGACACCAGATTGAAGGCGCGTCTGAACCGCATCCGGCGCAAGATCATTGTGATGTCCGGCAAGGGCGGCGTGGGCAAGAGCACGGTGGCGGTGAATCTGGCGATGTCGGCGATGCTCGCCGGGCAGCGCGTGGGATTGCTGGACGTAGACCTGCACGGCCCCAGCGTGCCGACCATGCTGGGCTTGGTGGGGTGCCGCATGGAGGGCGGGGTGGATGGCATGTTGCCGGTCGAGGTCGGCGGGCTCAAGGTGCTGTCGACCGGATTCCTGCTGCAGAACGACGACGACCCTGTGATCTGGCGCGGTCCTATGAAAATGGGAGTGATCCGTCAATTCATCGAAGATGTGGCGTGGGGCGACTTGGATCTGCTGGTGATCGACGTGCCGCCGGGCACCGGCGATGAGCCGCTTTCGATTTGCCAGCTTATCCCAGATTTGGAGGGCGCGGTGATCGTTACCACGCCGCAAAAGGTGGCGGCTGCCGATGTGCGCAAATCGATCAACTTCTGCAACGAGGTGGGCGTCAAGGTGCTTGGCGTGATCGAAAACATGAGCGGCTTTGCCTGCCCGAAATGCGGTGAGGTCACACCGATTCTGCGGGCGAACGGCGGACGCACGATGGCCGAAGAGATGGGCGTGCCGTTCCTGGGCTCGATACCGATCGATCCGTTGATCGCCGAGTCGGGCGATGACGGCAAGGCCTTCGTGGAGTCGGCGGCGAGTTCGCCTGCGGCCGGGGCGTTCCGTGAAATTGTGCGGGAACTGGCGCTCGGCGAAAAGAGCGCGTGAATGACGGATGAGGTCGAGCATGAAGAGAGACGAAGCGATGGCCCTGTTTCGCGATGGCGCGAATTGCGCTCAAGCGGTCGTGTGTCCCTTTGCGAAAGAGTGCGGCCTGGATTTTGAGAAGGCCATGATGCTGGCCTCGTCATTCGGTGGCGGCATGGGGCGGTTGCGGGAAGTCTGCGGCGCGGTGTCGGGTATGTTGATGGTCATCGGTCTCACGGAGGGCTATAGCGACTTGACTTGCAAGGCGGAGAAGGATCAGCATTATGCGCTGGTGCAAGCGCTTGCTGCAACGTTTAAGGACAAGACCGGATCGCTCATCTGCCGTGAACTGCTAGGACTTCCCCCGGGAGCCGATGAGCCCGTCTCGGATGCGCGGACGGAGGCATACTACGAGAGTCGGCCCTGCACCGAGATTGTCGGTCTGGCCGCGCAGATTTTGGAGGAGCACTTCCGGTCAAAGAAGGGAAACGAGAGTTAGGGTCCTCTTGATCAACATGCAAAGGCGGTATCGCTTTTGATCGTCCTCACTGGATCAGAACGCAGGTGCCGCCAGAGGTCCACCGCCATGTGAGGCGCACCATTGCTGGAGACTCGCCCTGTACGTACGTGTAGGACGCGCCGGTGTGTGAAGTCGGAGCGCTCCAAGCATCGTTTGCCCACGCCTCTAACGTGTAGCCGGACACCCTATGCGTTTTCCCTTCCTCCGTGGCATCACTTGCCGTGAACGACCAGGAACCCGCCACCTCGTAGCAGCCGGGGGCTTCGGTTGTCGTGGCGTACTTGCCGACCGCCACCACGACGTTCGTCACCGGCAGGATGCCTTCGTAACGGGCCTGATCCACCTTCCGGTTCCATGCCCGCTCTGCATCCGTCAACGCTCGGTTGTAGAAACGTGCCGTGAAAACCTTGCCGATGGCCTGGCCATTGTAGTTCGGAGGACTACTTGCCACCCAGTTGTGGGCATTGGCCATTAAGCGCCAAAAGGCCGGATCGTAGGTCACGACTTTGGAACGCCCTATTTCGCTCTTCTTCACCCCATTTTCGTAAAGGGTCGAATGCGTTGCGCTCATCACGCCCACAAAGTCCTTTCCTTGCCAGCTCGTCGCCTTTGGACGATTATTATATCCTGTTCCCGCGAACACATCCTGCTTCCACTCGAGCGTGGTTCCCGTATCGCGGATGAAAAACACGAACGAATCGTTTTCATATCCAGAGAAGAAGGTGGGATATTTGCCCTTCTGTTCGGAGGGCTTTACGTCGAGCAGCATCTCTAGCGTCACTTCCGAACCGGGCGAGACTTTTTTCGCAACCTGCACGTAGTTGGAGCCCGCAAACGAGTAACCATTTTCCAGCCAGCCGCTTGTGTCGGGCATGCGCTGTATGATCAGCCCTCGACTGCGGCGGGGGCTGAGATCCTGCCAGGAGCCCGCCGTGCTGTCATGCGGCAGATCCGCGCCCACGTTGCGAATGCCGTCGAAATGCACGATGAGACCTTCCTGCACATAATCCCCGACGTCGTATGTCACGAGGCCGCGTACGAGCTTCCATTTCCAGGTCAGGCGGCGGCTGGCCCAGTCCACGCCCGAGGGCGACGTCCATGTGTGCCCCGTGCCGGCTTCGGGAGTGATCCACGTTTCCCGCGCGGCATCCCACGTCTCGACGACGTAGCCATCGGCTTGGTACTCCCGTCCGTCCAGCGTCTGGATGCCGGTCGGCGCGGAGAACGTATGGCTCGCCGGCCGGTACGTACCGTTGGGCTCGACGCCTTCAAGTCCCGCGATACGCGAGGCTACCACCACCATGCCATTCGACGTCGGACGTCCCCAGAAACGCGCATTGTCGAGCACGCGGTGCTCGGCAATCTCTTCGTCCGTCAGCACACGGTCGTACATGCGGATGGCGTGGATGATACCCGTCAGAAAACGGGCCGCTTTTGCTGACGATCCAGATCCTTCTGCCGTTGCGATGTACCACGTTCGCGACCCAACGGGGAGATTATTTATGGATGCGGTGACCCAGTTGCCATCCGCATGGCTCAAAAGCCCCTGATAAAGGCAGCCGTCCCGACGCAGCGTTATATCATCTCCCAACCACGCATAGAGGTCGTAACGTTTGTTGCTGGCGGTGTCCTTGAAACAGATCGGGCTGTCGGCGTCTTCCACGCGGTAAAAGACGTTGCAGTTGTCGGCGCTTCCCGCGCCGATCAGATGCGGCCACTTCAAAAGACGATCCGGATCATCATGGTGGCGTTTTTTCAGCGTCGCTGTGTCGACGTCGCAGACCACCTGAATGGTGTAGGCGGTTTCCACCCTCTGATTGGCGTCCAGTTGACCATAGGAGGCGCCGCCGAAGTAGAAGCCGTCTCCCCGCCAACGGCTCACCGGGTCCTCCACGTAGAGCGTGGCGTCGTTCGCGTTGACGGCGAGGTTCGCCCACTTCGTAGCGGAGGAGTCGTGCGGCACATCGCGGCCCGCGTTGCGGAATCCGTCAAAGAACATCGCAAGCCCGTCCTGCGAATAGGCGTCCACATCCAATGCGCCCGGGCCTGCTGTGTGCGTCCACGTCCAGATGAGGCGCACCTTGCCCGAGTCCGAGGCCGTATAAGCGCGTTCGGCGCTCGTTACGGGATCGCCCCAAGCGGCATTTCCGGCGTCCCATGTCTCGAGCGTGTAGCCCGAACAGGTGTAGGTGTCGGCACCCTTCGTGACGGATTCGGGGGCCGTGAACGTGTGCGAGCCGTCCACCGCATACACGCCCGCCGACTCCGTGCCTTCGATACCGCGGACGGACGTGGCCACGATCACGTTCGTCACGGGCAGCCCCGTCTTGTAACGGGCGTCATCCAGTGCGCGATTCGTCAGCAATTCTTCTGTCGTCAATACGCGGTCATAGATGCGCACGGCCTGGATTTTGCCCGTCAGGTAATTGATAAGACGTGTGGACAGCACACTGCTTGCCGCGCCGATCCGCCATGTGTGCGTGCCGATATTGCCTCCACTAGTGGTGACAGTCGCGCCCTCGCTGCCATCGCCGGTCTGGGACAGGATGTTCTGCGTTCCATTACGGATCGCCGTGGCAAAGCGCCCTTCCCAGGCTCCCCCCGGTATATAGGTGTTGCCAGTATTCGCGTTTTTGAACGTCAGACGCTTGCCTGATCCAACGGACACGTAGATATTGCATCTGTCGCTATCGCCGGCTCCCACGAGCTGCGGCCACGATGTCGACAACAGATTCGTGTCCACCTCACACACCACCTGGATGGTGATGGTGTTGGTGAATGTAAGGTCGCTGAGCTGCTCGAAATAGCTCCCTTTCTCAAACGTGAAGCCGTCCGTCGCCCAGCGGCTGCCGTTGACCGTATCCCATTTGAGGATGGCGTCATTGCCGTTGGCGCTCAAATCCACCCAGTTCGTCGCGATGCCGTTATGCGCCTGGAGCATGCCCGCGTTGCGCAGACCGTCGAAATGCGCCACAAGCCCATCCTGAACGTAACAGGACGGTTCGTACTTAAGCGCTGCCAGCGTCTCACAACAGACACAGAGCACGATCACGCACACGAAAACACCTATCCATCCATCTTTTCCACGGAAATTGCTCATTTTCACCCTCCTCACCTCTTCCACCTAGCCTAGAAGCATATCAGCTTTTGCGTTCCATTCAAAGGCACAACATCCCTAGTAGAAAACAGAGGGACTCAAAAGCACCGACAACCCACAGAATAACACAGCAGACAGACTAGCATGCTCTCGTTAGAGGAACGTGTTTCCTGCGTTAGGAAGCCGTTAGAAACTGCTCGGGCACGCCCCTGAGGGCGGACTCACATATTCCGCAGGATTACCTGAATCGAGCGCGGCGTGGCGTTGACCTCCCGGACGACGACGGGGCATTTCGCGAGGAAGAGGAAGGCGATCGGATGATCCTTGCGGTCGCTCAACGTCTCGAAATTCGCCTGTCCTTTCGCAATGACGAGATCGCTTGCGGCGAACGCCTCTGCGAATGTCTGGCCGCAGGTCTCCGGCACGACACCCGGCACGCCGTCGTCGTTCGAAACGACGGCACGCGCGAAGTCGGGGCCGTATCCTGACTCTTCCAACTCTGCCACAGTGATGTCGTTAAACGCGGGCTTGCCACGCACGGCAAGCGTCATCTTTTTGCGATACGGCTCAATCAACAGCCGGTCAAAGACAGCTTCGCCACAGTTGTCGAAGATCCAGAAGATGTTTTCCGCCGCGTCCATCTTCTCTTTCAGCTTCGCGACCGTTGCCGTATCAAGGGGTTTTGTGAACGCCTCGCGTATGGTCTCCATCGCGTCGGCCATGTCGAGATCGGCGTAGATCGCGAAGTCGAGAATGTTGCCCGCGACGGAGAGGCGTAGGCGACTCTCGAAGGAGTCGGGGGCCCAGCCGGGAATCTCATCCAACTTCGTCGTCAACTTCAAGGCAAGTTCGGTTGATATTTTCTTTTCCGGTGCCCACGGATCTGGCACAGCGCCATCGCCCACCAGAAGCGCATGGTCGATAAGCTTCCGCGCATAGCAGGGGGGGGGCAACGGATACCCAGTCTCGGCCACCTCTGCTAGAATACGCATGCCGCCAGCGGCGATGCGCTGTTCAAGATCGGGATCGCCTTGTGCCGACTTTCGTGCGAGGTCAATCGCATTGCGGGCAAGGCAAGGGAGGCATTCAATACAGGCTCTCATTCGATGTCTCCATTTGGCAGAATCAATGTTTTACAGTGAAACCCCTCGTGACGGATAAGGCGGTCGAACATCGCCGGGGCGTCTTCGAGCGAGGTGCGCCCGGTGATGAGCGGTTTCAGGTCGAGATCCTTTCCGGCGTGTGCCAGAACGGTTTTCCAGTCTGGATCGGGTACTGAGTTCCAAGCCCCCGTAAACGAGATCTCCCGTCGCAAGATGGATGAGAAGAACGCTTTTTCAAGCGTCCAGTCATCCGCCGGATTGCCGATGAAGAAGACGTGGCCCTTCCGTGCGCAGCAGGCGATGGCCGCCCGGCGCGTAATGGCGAGGCCGCAGGCTTCGGCCACATAGTCGAACGCATCAGCGAAGTCGTCGAGCTTTCGTGAATCGATCGCCGTGAAACCGAATGTCGCCGCAAAGTCGAGTTTCGCCTCTTCGATATCTGCGACGGCGATCGACGTGCAGCCCTTGATGCGGAGCCATTGCGCGGCGATGAGTCCAATCGGGCCGCCGCCAATCACGAGCGCAGTTCGTCCGGGGGCGACCGAATGCATGCTCACACCGTGGTAAGCGACCGCCGCCGGTTCGCACAATGCCGCCTCTTCGAGCGACACGTCGTCCGGGATCGGAAGCAGATGCGATTCCGGTGCGTAGAGAGCTTGCGCGAAGGCACCGTCGCGACGCGATCCGAAGTAGTCGTAGTTAAGGCAGAGTTGGATATGCCCTTTCTGGCAAGGGGCACATGTGCCGCACGGCAGAAGCGGATAGACCGCGACACGTGCGCCGGGCGCGAAGCGTCCGCCTTGCGGCGCCTCTTCGACAACGGCAGAGAATTCATGCCCCATCACGAGCGGGTAGTGGTAGGCGCTGGAGTTGAATCCGCGCCCGAGATCGCTACCGCAGATTCCAGCCGCAGCGATCTTAAGTCGGTACCAACCCTTGACGACACGCAGTTCGTGTTCACGGCAGACAAGCCGCGCATTGGCTTCCAGAACGAGTGCCTTCATGGGTTAGCCGAGAACCTTCCGCTGGAACTCGAGTGCTTCCTTCGCGTCGGCGTCCATTTTTTCTTCGGTGATACCGGGTTCAAGCTCACGCCAGACCTTGATGTCCTCGCCGACCTTGCCACCCATGCGGACGAACGGCTCCATCACGACGCATCCATCGTAGCCGATCTCTTTCAGCGCAGCGCCGATTTCTGCCCACGGCGTGCGTCCGCGGCCGGGTACGCGGCGATTGCATTCGCCCGTGTGGAAGTGTCCGAGAAGCCCTTTCGTCAAGCGGATTGCGCCGCCGATTGAATCTTCCTCGATGTTCATGTGGAAGGTATCGAGCATCACCTTGACAGATGGCACATCGACTTCGCGAACGAACTTCACGCCCTCGGCAGCCGTATTGAGGAGATACCCCTCGAAGCGGTTTAGAACTTCAAGGCAGTAATCGACGCCGCAGTCCGCGGCGACCTTGCCGACCTCGCGGACATTTGCAACAGAGCGCGCCCAGTCACCGGGCTTGTCGATGGGCTTTGAATAATCGACCGGCCAATAGCTGTAGATGCCGCCGCCGATCGTGTGGATGTCGAGAATCTCCAGACGCTTCAAGAGGTCGATGAAAAACGCTTTGGCATTCTTCTGGATGGCCGGATCGGACGAGGCGAGATTCTGATCCGCTGCGGGGCCGTGTCCAGCCGTGAGAAAGATGCCATGATCGGACGCCGCATTCTTGAGGTCGATGAGTTGCTGGCGGGTGTAGCCCGGCAGTGGCGAGCAAGCGATCTCAAGGCAGTCAAAGCCGAGTTTCGCTACCTTCTCGACGTATTTGAAGTAATCAGCCTGCCACTGGTCTTCCCAATAGGCGTAATAGATGCCGTGTTTCATTTTTCGTTTCCTTTCTCAAGTTCGTCATATCCGTCGGGTTTTGTATTCCACAAAGCGAGAAAGAGTGCCGCGCCGACGAGTGCCGCGCCAATCACAGCGTAGAATGAAGCTGTCCAACCGCCTGTTTTATCCGCGAGGAAACCCATGCCCCATCCCGAAAACAGGACACTCGCATAGGAAAAGAGCGACGTGAACCCCACCGCCGTTCCGGCGAGGCGTTTCGTCGCGAGGTTCACCGCCGTCGTGCCCGTCATCGCCTGTGGACCGTAGATGAAAAAGCCCGCCACGGCGAGAGCGAGGATGTAGGGGAGAACCGGTCCGTGTGCTGGGAGAAACCAAAACACTGCCATTGCCGCCGCCGCGCCGAGCATCATGAAGAGGCACACGCGCGGGGCTCGTCCACCAGCCAGACGATCCGTCGCCACGCCCGAGAACAGCGTACCGAGAATGCCCGCAATCTCAAAACACGCGACCGCCCAGCCCGCTCCCACGAGTGAAACACCTTTCGCCTCTTTCAGAAGCATGGGCCCCCAGTCGAGGATTGCGAAACGGACGAGGTACACCATAAAGCAACTGAGACCGAGAACCCACATCGTCGGGTTCAGGTACACACGGCGTACGGCCGAAGGTCCCGTTGATTCTCCGGTGTCCGCATCTGAATCGGTCGCCTGTGTGCCTGCGAGTTCAGGGAGACCTTCGGAGGTCGGCGTATCAGGGAGCCAGATGATCAGCACGACAAGGCCAACCGCAGCAATGATCGCGGGAACCCAGAAGCACCAGCGCCACATGCCGATCCCAACGTTATCCGCGCCAAGCACCCCAAGCCCCATGATGTAACCGCACAGGATTGTGACGAGCCCCGCGCCGATCGAATGCGACGAGTTCCAGATACTGAGCTTCGTCGCAAGTTCGTTTGGGGGTATCCAGTGGGCGATGAGCCGCAGGCACGGGGGGTTGCCCATTGACTGGAAGAAACCGTTCGCTACCCACGCGACGCCCAGGACCGTGACGAGCGCCGTCGTGAATGCTGTGCCTGTGTTGTCACCCGCGATGAGGGCCGCGAAGACGGGACCGAACCCGAAGATGACGTTGCAGACAATCGTTGCGAGAAGCCCGCCGCAGAGGAATCGCCGCGAATTGCAACGGTCGCTGAGTGGGCCGTTCACGAACTTGCCGAGTCCGTACACAACGCCATGCAACGTAAGGAAAAGGCCGAGCGATGTCTTTGTGATGCCGTAGTCCTGCGCAAGCCCAGGCATCGCGATTGAGAGATTCTTGCGCAGAAAGTAGAACAGCGCGTAGCCGATGATCGTCGTCACGAGCATCCGCATTTGTCCGCGCCGAAAACGTTGTTCGATACTCTTCATTACAGATCTTCCGGAATGGCGCTCACTTTCCCTTCTTCGCGGCGTATTCGCGTTTGATCTCGTCCACGACTGCAATGAGTGTTTCAGGATAGTCCGTCGTGAAATGGTCGAAACCGAGATCCCAGAGCTTGAGGTGAACCTCCTTGTTCGTCCCCTCCGTCCACGTGACGACATTCACGGAGACACCATGTTTGTGCATGAGTTCGATCGCGCGACGCATGAACGGCGTCGACGGGCAGAACGGATCATCGCGTTTGAGATCGGTGCGCACATGAATCTGCACCTGATCGATGCCATCAAATCCGGTCGCCGCCATTTCATCAAGACGCTGCTGGACGAAGGCTTCCGTCTTCGCCACATTCTCGGGGCTACTGTCCTTTGGGAAGTTCCCGAGCCACACCATCGAGCGGCCCTTTGGCGCGACCTTCCGCCACTCGACGACCTTCCGCCAGTTCGGTGAACAAAAATACGTCTGCTCGATCACGCCGAATTTTTCGGCAAGTTCTGCAATGAGCTTCGGCGGCGCGCCTTTCTCATCCACATAAAGGAGCCGTTCGGGACGTCCTTTCATCGCGGCGAAAACACTCTCCATCGTAGCGATACGGACAGAGCTATACTCTTTCCCGAGGTAGGAGCCGACGTCGACGTCACGGATCTGTTCCCATGTGAGATCTTTGATCGGCGTCGCCGCGAACTCCGGCGTGATACCGCGACCAAGCCGCTTGAGGTCGTTGTCATGAAACGCGATCACCATGCCGTCCTTCGTAAGGCGCGCATCGGCTTCTGGTGCCATACCGTGTCCCCAACTCCAGAGGAACGACTCCATTGAGTTGTCCGGGCGCGTCCGCACACCGCCGCCGCGGTGGACCTGACTGCGATACAATCCCTCTTCGCGTGGAATCCATGCGGGCTTCGCCCACTGTCCGGCATCGGCCACGCACAACATCGCCGCACATGCGGCTGCAAACACTAAGCTTCGTTGCATCTATCAACTCCCTTTCGTTTGTTCTTTACTCAGCGGATGATGACCGTCAAACCTTTTCTGGCACTGCGGCACCAAAGAACGCCATCCTGCACATAGGCGTTGTACGCCCAATTCGGCGGCGCTGCCTGACCATTCACAGTCACTACGCAGTCGAGTGCGTCTACATTCGCCGCCTGCAGAACCGGCATCTTTATCGAGGCGATATCCACGGCATCCGCGCCCGCGTTTGTGATGTCGATCGGCACCACGCCGTTCGCCGTCAGCGTCCCCGTGACCTTCAGCGGCTCATTCTGTCCTGTGGTCGCCGTCAAGCCGCCGCCCGCAAGGATCGTGACATTCTCGACCGTGCCCGTGCCGCCAAGGAACGCGCCGCTCTCGACCTGCATCTCGGATATCGCCCATCCGCTTTGCTGTGCGGCAACCGTCCCGCCAAAGAGCAGCGCACCGGCGGCGATGCGTGTCGGTTGCGGACATGTGAACCTGCCGGAAAGCTCTAGTGTACCCGGCCCCGTCTTCAGGAGGCCGCACCGCCAGGTGCATTTCTCAAATTTCGAAATGCGGGTAGGGTCATGATCCCAGTGCGGCAGGCTTTGGACGTCGAGCCCGATCTTCACATCTGCGCGACCGTCTCCTGTGATGTCCGCCACCTTGAATTCCGTGCGGCCCGTGTAGTTCGTGGTGTCGCCCACGATGTTGGTCGTCGTGTCACTCGAGTAACCCAGAGAAATGATATTGTAGCTACCTCTGTTCGGCCAGTCGATCGGCTGCGTTCCGTCAAATGATACGGGGTAACGCAATGCCCACAATCCCCAGTAATCCGAATCGATGTTTCCGCTTTTGCCGACACCCGCCTCATACTCGAATTGAGGATCGTATAGCTCCAACCTCGGCAATCCGTTGATCGACCAGGAGGCGAAGCGCAGTGTACCGTTCGAGACGGCGAATGTCGCATCAAAATCCGAACAGGCCTGGCCGAATGCATCGCTACCATCGATATAGAGTTCGCCTGTGTCGTACACCGTAACGCGCTTACCGGTTGCGAGGTTGCCAAGCGCTGATGAAGTCCCGCTTTCAAAGCCCGTCCGCTGATTCGCGCCAGAACCGTAGGACGCGCCGCGCCTCGAAAACGTTACAACACCCTCGGCGATTTCCACATTGCCGGTATAGGTCATGTCGTTCCGGCCTAACCTGAGAACGCCGTGCCCCGTCTTGCGGAACTGGGTGGGACGCGGCCCCAGGCCACCTCCGGCCCAGTTGCCATCGCAATCCGTGACGGCAGAATCGATCGTCACGTCCGGCTTCGTTCGGTCAACATCTCCCGGCACGCCCGACACAATATTGCTCACGCAGACGATGCCCATACGGTTCGCGCCAAAATAGATCTTCGAGCCACTGCTATTGGGCAACACATAGGCATTCGTGCCCATGAACGTCACCTCACTGAAGCCAAAGGTCGGCCAGGCACCATTCACGCCGGAATAACTCAACGTGGCGTTCTCAAAGATCACCGGGCCGAAGCCATTCACTCGGTTTGCTGTTTGTGTCAGCGTGCCGCCGCGGATGTGCATCGCGATCTTGGAGTCGTTATAGAACTGCCCCTGCACGTCATTGTTCTCATAGATGATCGTCGCGCCGGGCTCCACATAGATCGTGTGGGGAACGGTGGTGTCGCCAAGAACTGATGACGACGCACCAATCCTGGCCCGGCCGTTGCCGCAGACCAGCGTGCCGTTTGACACAACGAAGTCGCGCACAAAATTACTATCGTTGTGCTCCAGCCGGAGGGTGCCCTCCCCCGTCTTCACGACATTGGTGTTGCAATACCACTGACCGTCCTCGGTCGCCCATGAGCTCTCAACAGCGGAAGTCGGCGGATCGAACAGGGGGATTTTCATAATGACATCGGGATTGTTGTCGCCCGTGATGTCCGGTACACGGAAGTCAATTGGACGCGTCCGTCCAGCAAAAATGCCGATGTGGGTCGACGAAGAACTTTCCAGCGTGATGGCGTGGGTACCGCCGAACTCAAGCCACGTACCATTCAATGCCAGATTCCTCCAGTTGGGACTTTGTCCACTCGCCATATTCACTGCACAGTCCGCGAGATAGAGATTGCCGAACGTGGTACATTTCCCCGGCGTCGGTTCAAGCGTACCGCCGTACACATAGACATCCGCCAGCACATCGCTTGATGACGTACCCGCCCCCAGCAGGCCGCCCTTTGCGAATTGAAGCGTCGCATTAGTGTAGACCGAGATCGAGCGCACCACGCGCGGATCGCCGAACGGGCTGTTACGGGCATTGATTACATCGCAGGGATTATCGCCAACACCGTCCCCCACGAGCGTTCCGCCATGTACCTCGATATCGCCCGAAAAATTGTGCAGTCCGATCAGGGTCAGCTTGCCCGTCCCCTTCTTCACGAGCCGCGTCGCACCGGTCAGCCCCACTGCGGCGGTGCTCGCTGTCTGCCGCGTCGTCGTCGATGACGTAATCGTGTAATCACTTGCGGAATCGACCGTCACCGTGCCCGCCGCAAAGGAACCGCTCATCGTCACGGACGCGCCCGCACCGTCGAACATCGCATTGTCGCCCGCCGCGAACGCCGCCGCCGTACCGCCCAAGAGCCAGTTGAGCGATGTCAAATCCCACACGTCACTTACGTTGCCGGTCCACGTCTTGTCGGCCGCGTGCGTCACGAAAGGCATGACTGCCATCAGGCAAAGCAGACCCGTACGCCGTAGCGTCCGGCTCCCAGAGAGTTTTGTCGATTTCAGCAACTGTTCGCTTTTCATAAGACTTCCTCTTTGCGGTGAAGATTCCGATATTAAGTGGTTTTATCCACTTCGTCCTTTCGTCTTGGATTATAAGGTATCGGGAAGGTGAATTTCGACAGCAATGATTTATAAAATTAAAGGGGGAATTTATATTTATCGGAGATTCAAGCTAATGGTTTTCAATTGATCCGAAATCAAAAAGCACGATTGTAACACTACTGCCGCGCATGTGCGGCGCGCCAGGCGCTGGGCGTCAGGCCTGTCGTCTTGCGGAAGAGCATCGACAGATGCGACAGATGCTGGAATCCCGTCTGGTTGGCAATTTCACTCACCGTGAGCGTGGTGTTCTCTAAAAGAAGACGCACCCGCGCAAGCCGTTGACGCCGGATTTCGCCTCCGACACGACACTGGAGCCCGGCGGTGAATGCCGACTGGATTCGCGAAGGTGACACCCCGAGAGCATCGGCAATCTGGGCGAGCCCGAAGGACTCGGCAAGGTGCAAGCTGATGTATCCGAGCGCTGCGGCAAGAAGGGGATCCTCAACAGCAATGACATCGGTGCTCGCCCGTTCGACGACGCCCCTTGGTGACACCAAAAGACATGGCGGCGCACCGCGATGAGGCTCGGACATCAACTCTTCAAGCAACGCGACACCGCGACGGCCGGCTTCTTCTGTGTCGTGACGAACAGACGACAGGGGAACTTGCTGATTTTCACAGAGGAGCGTGTCGTTGCCGATGCCGAGAATGGCGATTTCTTCCGGGACCGCTAGTCCGCGGGCAAGCGCGATGTGTTCCACACGCGCGGCATCTGAATCGTCATAAGTGACGACAGCAAGCGGCTTCGGCGCCGCAGCAAGCTGACCGCCAAGCCAACGGACAAGTGACGGCCAGTGATCTGCGCGTCGTCCCGAACCGGACTGTGAAAACACCCAGCGAATCGGCGGTTCGCCTTCCCAGACCTCGCACAGCCCCACGAAGCGCAGGGCGTGAACGTGCGTCCAATCGGATGAAAACCATGCGATATGAGTAAAGCGGCGGTCTGCGAAAAACCTCGCCGCGCAACGTCCGATTTCCGCATGATCTCCAATAACGCGCGGCAGCCGCAACTCGGGATGCTCTATCGTCAGGTCGACAACGGGAATGCCCTTTCTGCGAAGACGGCGAACGAGCCTAATCTCGTCTTCACTGCGCACGGTCACGAGAGCCCCGTCTCCCGACCAGCCGTCGAGACGGTGCAGTAGCCGACTCTGGACCATAAGATGCCATCCCCGTTTCTGTGCCGCTTCGGCGATACCGCGTAGCCGATCCGGAGAGGACGGCGAAATGGTGATGAGTATGTTCACGGACATTCCAGCGCCTGGTTACAATCCTCTTACATTCCAATGCGAGACGGCCCCAGGAGACCGGAGGGACGCAAAGGGTCGCCGGCCTTGGGGCCTTCGATGGTCCATGTCGTGCGCTCGTTCTCCGGACGCGACCGGTCGCGAATGATGCGGTTGTGCCATGTGGATGTCACCGTGACGCGGATCTCGTTCGTCTCCTTGGTGAGATAGCGGCCGATGTCGCATACATACGGCGTACACCAGAGCGTCCCGACCTTCTCTCCATTCACCTCGATCTCCGCCCAGTCGCGCACCTTCCCAAGGGAGAGAATCGCACGCGCGCCTTGTGCCACCGGCCTCTTCACGCGCGTCGTGTAGACCCGTTCGGTCGCATCGTCCGGATAATTCGCGCACGGCGTAAATGTAAGCGGCATGCCCGCCGTGCTCCGATCGGTATCGCGCCACGCGTCGCGTTTTCGTCCGGTCACTGGATCAAGCGTCTGGCGTACGCCATCCTTGACGGTAATGAAAACCGTTTCCTGATTCGGAAGGATGACGAAGAAGATGTCCTCGTCGCCGTCTCGGCGCTGGTACCACTCTTTCGGACGTAGCCCGCCGAGTTTTTCAAGTTCGCTTGGCCAGTCCGGCTTCAGTTCGCCGCGCAAGATTCGCGCACCTTTCGCCGTGAGTTCGGCGAGGCGCTTCTCTGTGCGCGGTAGCAGGAATGTGCCTTCTGGAATCCACAGGACGCGATAGCTCATGCCGTCCGGCAGAACGAACCGTCCGTCTTTCACGTCCAGTCGCGTCGCCAGCGCATCCCATGTGCAGTAGTCGTACTTGTACCCTTCGGGGAATGGCGCATTCTCGTCGGGACGGTACCCGACAGCGTCCCCGAGATACCACAGCACGTCTACGACGGGCTTGCCGCGTTCGAGCATCATCCCGCACCGTGCGAAATACGTCGTGAGATGCGGCATGAAGCGCCACCACGTCTGTCCGCGTAAAAACGGCGAGCCGATCCGCGCGCCGAAGGATGTGCCGGGCGGCAGGAAGTCCGCCCCTGTCTGCGGATGGTGCGTGTAGGTGTGGAAGACGAGATGCGTCACGCCACGCGCGAAATGTCGGTCGGCGACGCGCTTGAAGTCATCAAAGTTCTCGTCGAAGTCGAGTGAGAAACTGGTGAGCGCTTCGGCCTGCACGCGCCGCTTGCCATAGAGATGGGCACCCGAGACACAGGGGCGGACCGGCTTAAAATTATCGCTCCCGACAAATCCCTTTGTGTTGTCGTGCGGACGCCAAAATTCGCACATCGGTCGGTCGGCGTACTTCCAGAAGCGTAGCGGGTCGCCGGGAACGACATCTGCGAACGCCGTCTCAAACTGTACGTCGAGGCCGTGCTGACGCCCCGTCTCGGCGATGACCCGGTAGTAGTGCTCCTCGATCAGCGTTGAAATCGTCTCACGCCAATCACGCAGAAAGGCCTCCGCTTGCTTGTCTGATGCAGGCACGAAGCCAAAGAGCGCGGGCAGATTCGCGCGCAGGTCGTATCCGTTCAGCTTGCGGAAGTATTCTTCCATCCGTCCCGTCCACGTCGGGCAGCCGCACTCCCAGCTATCGACGACCATGCCCTTGAGTTTACCGCCCGCGAGCGGTCCTTGCATGAGGCGACCGAGATAGTTGTCGAAGATGATCTTGAATCCTTCGGGGTCGAGCTTGTCGCACTCCCAGCCCGTCGCTTCGCGCGGTGCGGGACCGTTGCGGCGCTTCATATTCACATGCCCGAAGACCAGCGTTGCCTCGCCCGTGCCTCGCTCATAGGCCGCGTCAAGCGTGCCGTGCACAGGCAACTCGCGATAGCCCAGGCCCGCGCACGTCTCCCAGTTGTCGAGATGAGCGACGGACGAAAAGCGCACGTAGCGGAGATTCAGGTCGTGCGTGCGCGTGAACGTCAGTCGCCACTGCTTTGCCGTTGTCGCGGGAAACGCGAAAGAGATCGGCGCGGAGTCCTGCCAGCAGCCGCGAGGATACTGCCGGTCGAGGACGCGCTTCCATCCGTTCTCGCCCTCGGCCTCGAACACGAAGGACAATCCGGGCTCATACGCCCAAGGGTGATTGAGTTCCTGCGGTGCGGGGAGCGAGAGTGTGCGGAGCGTCACCGCACGGGCAAACGTGTAGACGCGCACGTCACCGTTCGTGGTGACCGATTCAGGGACGGGGTCCGGTGTGCCCCATCCTGCGGGTGCCGGAAATGAGACCGTGCCGATTTCACGGTAGTCGTCGTCCGCATTGAATGCGGGCTTCTTTCCGGGCTCGAAGCAAACGAGCTTGCGCATCGCCTTCTCTGGCGGCACCCAAGGTCCGCCGCTCATGGACCAGCCGGGACAGTTCTGCATCTCGAACTTCAGACCGAGACGCGCGCATTCATCGGCGGCAAATCCGATGAGGTCATCCCATTTCTGGCTCAAGCACGGGATCTGTTCATGCGTCCGCGGCCACGCCGTCGCCGCGCCGACCTGTCCGTGAAAGAGTTGGATGCCGCCGATTCCCGCTGTACGGATCGCCTCGAGATCTGCCGTAAGGCCCGGCTTCGAGACATTCCCGCCGATCAAGTGAAACCACGTCTGCGGCCAGGCGTCCTTCGGCGGTGTGGTGAAATCGTCTCCTGCCTGTGCAGTAAGCAACGACAGAACAAAGAAGAAAACGGGTAGGTGTTTCATTTTAAATCGCATTCGTACGGGGTGGTTAGACTAGGGCAGACAGAACGAGAATACCCGATGCACCACACCGGTCTATTCCCTTTCGTTGGCTTCCTGCCCACGGACAACAGCCGTTAGTTCTCATAATCGATGTCCATTATGCGAGGGAGGGAAGGCGAGTCAACCCTTAAAATCCATAGAACACTTCCGCGCTTCCGCTTCCCCTATCACGAGCCGATGACTTCGCCACTCCCTTTTTGCTCCCGACTCTCTGCCTCCCTTTTCATCAGAAACGCATGATCTTCGTACACCCCTGTCACCAGCCGATTACCAACAAGGAAATCTTCCCGGTGACGGTTGAATGAAAACCTGATACCATCCTTTCAGGTAAATGCCGAGGGGAGGATTGAGTAATGTCTGAGAATCCGGGACCCGCACAGGGCGACGTTGCCGCAATCGCGTCAATGCGTGAGCGGTGTGCATGTATGAAAGAACAACTGGCGCGCGTGATCGTGGGCCAGGACAAGGTAATCGAAGAGGTCTTGATCGCGGTCTTCAGCCGCGGCCACGCGCTGCTGGTCGGCGTACCGGGGGTCGCCAAAACCTTGCTGGTCAGCACAATCAGCCGCGCGCTGGATCTGAGTTTCAAGCGCATCCAGTTCACGCCTGACCTGATGCCGAGCGACATCACCGGTACGGATGTTTTGGAGGAGGACCACACGACCGGACGTCGCACGTTCCGTTTCGTCAAGGGTCCGATCTTCGCCAACATGGTGCTGGCTGACGAGATCAACCGCACGCCGCCCAAAACCCAGGCGGCGCTGCTGGAAGCGATGCAGGAGCACCGGGTTACAGTCGGCGGCGTGAACTACGCGCTGCCCGAGCCGTTTTTCGTGCTGGCCACGCAGAACCCGATTGAGCAGGAGGGGACCTATCCGCTGCCCGAAGCACAGCTCGACCGCTTCCTCTTCAACATCATTGTCGATTATCCGGCCAAGGAGGAGGAGAGCACGATCATCCGCCAAGTGACCGGACCGCAGAGCGCGACAGTGGATAAGGTCTTGGACGCCGCGCAGGTCTTGGAGATGCAGGAACTGGTGCGGCGTGTGCCGGTGGCGGAACACGTCATCGATTTCGCGCGCGATCTGGCGCGCGCCACCCGTCCCGCCCAGCCCGAGGCACCGGATTTCGTGCGCGAGATGGTCGCCTGGGGCGCGGGTCCGCGTGCGGGCATCAGCCTGATCACGGCGGCCAAGACGCGCGCGGCGATCCACGGACGCACCCACGCCACCACAGTGGATGTCGCGGCGGTAGCCTATCCGGTGTTGCGTCACCGCGTGCTCACCACCTTCAATGCCGAAGCGGCCGGCATCAAGAGCGAGACGATCATCGCCCGGTTGCTGGAGCGCCTACGCCCCTCTGAAGACCTGGACGTGTAAGCCACTGCGCCCGTGCGCAACGGACCGCGCGCGGCGCACCCCGTCTGCCGACGCCTCCTTACAATGAGCACACCTTCCTACATGCGATTTTTGCCACCCGAGACGCTGGCCAAGCTCGGCCGTTGCGAACTGTCGGCGCGCGGTGTAGTCGAGGGGTTCATCTCCGGCAGGCACAAGAGCCCCTTCAAAGGCTTCTCGGTCGAGTTTGCCGAACACCGGCAATACACGCCCGGTGACGATCTGCGCAATCTGGATTGGCGCGTGCTCGCCCGCAAGGACCGTTACTTCATCAAGCAGTACATCGACGAGACCAACATGCGCGTCACGCTACTATTGGACGCCTCGGGTTCGATGGCTTACGCTGGTGATGAGGCCGCGCCGCGCGATGGCCGACCGCTCTCGAAACTCGCCTACGCGCAGTACATCGCGGCGATGCTCGGCTACCTGCTGGTCAACCAGCAGGACGCCGCCGGGCTCGTCACCTTCGATACCGCGCTGCGCACCTACCTGCCGGCCCGTGCACGGGCCAGCCAAGTGCGCAGCATCCTTGAAACGCTGGATCAGACCGAACCAGGCGGCGAGACCGCCTTGGCAAAGATTTTTCACGACATCGCGGAACGCATTCCGCGTCGCGGCATGGTGGTGATCCTCAGCGACCTGTACGACGATCCCGCCGCGCTCATTCAGGCGCTGCACCACTTCCGTTACCGCCGCCACGAGGTGTTGCTCTTTCACATCGTCGCCGAAGAGGAGCTGACCTTTCCCTTTGAGTCGTACACCAAATTCCAAGACTTGGAGTGCTCCGACAACCGTCTGCCGATCGACCCGCGCACCATCCGCGCGACCTACCTGACACGCATGCGCGCGTTCTTAGATGAGATCGAAGCAGCATGCGGCCGCCTCAAGATTGATTACGTGCGCATGAATACGCGCGTGCCGTACGATCAGGCGTTAGCGGAATACCTGTCATTGAGGAACTAGAACCTTACACCGCATCATGCTGTTTCTCCATCCATACTTGCTACTGGGACTGACCGGGGTCGCGATCCCGGTGATCATCCATTTGTTCAACCGGCGCAATGCACGGGAGATCAAATGGGGCGCGATGCGCTTCTTGATGGACAGCCTGATGAGCCGCCGCCGCAGTTTGTTGTTGGAAGAGATGTTGTTGCTGGCCGCACGTTGCCTGATTGTCGGTTGCGCGGTGTTGGCCATGGCGCGTCCGTTCGTGCCGGCCGGCTCCTCTTTCCCCTGGTGGCTCGTGCTGCCGCTGGGGCTGCTGGGCATCGTCTTCTTCGGCATGAGTTTCGCACTGGGCCGTTACCGCCGCTGGCAAGTGCTGGCGTGGCTGGCGTGCCTGCTCTGTTTGGGGTTGAGCGCCGCAGCGATCCTGCTGGAAAAACATCTCAGCCTCGGTCGCTTCACCGGTGGTGCCGCGCGTGACGTGGCGTTGGTCATCGACGGCTCTTCATCCATGACGCTGGAGGTGAACGGCGAGAGCAACTTCAACCGCGCACTGAAAGAGGCCGCGCGTCTGGTCGAGGAAGCGCCGTGCGGCGTGGCGTTCAACGTGATCGTGGCTGGCGCGGTGCCGGACCCGCTCGTGCCCGCACCGGTCACCGACCGCAAGTATGTACAAACCGCGCTGGAACAGGCGATTCCGGTTCACGGTGTGTTGCGCGCGCCCGACGCACTTGCCGCCGCAGCCGCATCGCTGGCACAGGGCAACCAAGCCACCAAGCAGATCATCCTGATTGGCGATGGCCAGTCCGTGGGATGGCAGACCGACGACCTCGAAAGCTGGCGGTTTCTGGACGAGGCCTTCGCGCATCTGCCCGCCAAGCCACGTATCTTCGTGCGCGTGCTGGACCTGCCGCAAGGCATCCGCAACCTGACCCTCAAAGACGTCGCCTTTTCGCGACCGGTAGTCGGCACGGACCGCGATGTACGCATCGATGTAACGCTGGCCAATACCGGCCGCGAGGCGGTCACCCCCGCCCGCGTCGTGTTGCGCGCGGGTGATTCTGAGAAGGTCGATCGCTCGGTGGGACAGATGGAGCCGGACAGCGAGCGCGTGGTCTCCTTCATGCACCGGTTCGACACGCCCGGTGCGCAGGTCGTCGAGGCGCAGGTCGTTGCGGAGGACGAACTCGCCTCGGATGATATCATGCGCCGCGTGATTCAGGTCATGCGCACGCTCAAGGTGCTGGTGGTGGATGACGGCCGCGCTGTGCGACTGTTTGACCGTGCCGGCGGGTATGTGGCGCTAGGACTGATGCCCTCAACCAAGGAGTTGCTGCGCGACGAGTCAAAACGCGGCGCGGCTCCTGAACGTGCGCGTTTTCTGATGGAGCCGGAGTTGACGGCGGTAAGCGGGCTGGGGCTTAAGCGTACGCTCACCGGATACGCAGTAGCGGTGCTGGCCGATGTGCCGTCGCTACCCGCCGAGCAGGCCGCGCAACTCGCCGACTTCGTGCGTCGCGGCGGCAGCCTGCTGTTGATCCATGGTGCGCGTGCCGATCCGGCGTTTTTCAACAACTGGCAGAGCGAGGGCGAGCCGGTCGCACCGCTGACGCTCGGTGCGTGTGTGACCGTGCCCGCCACCAACGCGCAGGCCGCCGTCAGGATTGCGCCCGACACCTTCCGCCATCCCGCGCTGGCGCTTTTCCGCGAATCCGGCGACTTGGCCGATGCCGTGATCGAGTGCTACCGCCAAGCGCTGGAGAGTAACGAGGTGGCCGGAGTAGTCGGCCGTCTGCAAAATGGCAACGCCTTTCTGGCGGAGCGTGCGCTCGGCAGAGGGCGCGTGGCACAGATCTTCGTGCCGCTGGACCGCACGGCCGGCAATCTGGTGGTGCGCCACTCCTTCTTGCCGCTGATCCAAGAACTCACCGCCTACCTCGCGCAACCGGTGGTCGCCACGCTGAACATTCCGCCCTCGCGCGGCGCGGTGGTGCAGCTCTCTTCACCTGCGTTGACGCATCTCAGCGGCAACGGACTCTACGCCGAATATTTCAGAAAAAATGACCCGAAGAAAATCCTGCTCACGCGCGTAGACCCGACGCTGGACTTCTCGTGGGGCACGCATGCGCCGGCCGAGGGCCTGCCCGCCGACCACTTCTCGGTGCGCTGGAGCGGTTCGTTCGTGCCGCGCCAGAGCGGGACATACACCTTCACGGTGCGGGCGGACGATCGCATTAACCTCAAAATCGGCGCGTACAAGGTGAGCACCGCCTCGTTCGACCAGCAACAAGAACTACGCGGCACCTTCACGGCGGGAGAACGGTATCCGCTCACGGCGCTGCTCACGGAAGACCAAGGCGAGGCTGGGGTTTGGGTCGATATGGAAGGACCGGGCTTCCCCCGCGCACGTCTGCCGGGTGACTGGCTGATACCAGTACGCGGCGCGGTTGATTCATGGGCGGAGGCGGTGGATACGCAGGTGCGGGCGCCGGGCGGACGCATCCTGTACGCCAAAATCCGCAGCGGCGAGGAGGGACTCGCGCTGCGCACCGACAGCCCGCTGATGCAGGGCCTCTACGAGGTAGCAGTGCCGACGGCCGCAGCCGGTTGGCTGGGGCATCTCGCCAGCACCAGCGACACGTTCCCGATTTGTGTGACCGAAAACCCCGCCGAGAGCCGCCTCGACGCGCTGACCCCGGATGAACAGGCGATCATCCTGCGTCAGGCCGATATCACCGTGGCGCGCTCGTTCGATGACTTGCGGAGTGCGCTGCGCGGCAAAACCTTCGGACGTGAGTTGTGGCGTATCCCGGCACTCGTACTGTTCGTCCTCCTGCTTCTGGAGGCGTTTCTGACACGCTGGATCTGCATCCAGCGCAAGACCGGCGAGGAGGTGGGCGGAGCAGAGCACGCCCCGCAAAAAAGTTAACGATGAATGATGTGCGCATAGATCTGTTGCCGCCAGAAATCGCCACGTGGTTGGTGGCGCTGATGATGGTGATCGCGATTGCGATCAGCTTCGGCGTACGGACGCTGACCGAACGTTTCCGCGCGCGGTTGCCGCGTCTGGCGGTGATTCTGCCGCGCGCGTTCGCGGCGGTGGCGGCGGCGTGGTTCCTGTTGCAGCTTATCGGCCGCGTGGCGACGTACGCCTGTCCGTGGCCGCTGTGGGTGGCCGCCCTGATGCTGGGGCTCGGCGTCGAGTGCGTGCTGGCCTGCTTCCGCCGCGAACGCCAGGCACTGTCGCCACGGCTGGGCAGGCTGATCCCGCTGCTGCGCGCCACAGCAGTGGCGGTAACGGCGTTGATCCTGATGCAGCCGGTGCTGGTGCGCTCGACCGACAAACGAATCACGCGCCGCGTCGCCGTGCTGGTAGACGGGTCGGCCTCGATGCGGTTCACGGACCGGCAGTGGACACCGCTTGAGCGGTTGCAATGGGCGGCCCATGTTGGCGCGCTCGGAGCGGAACAACAGACCGCGCTGACCAACGCAGCGACGGATGCGGGAGCGCTTTGGGACTCCCTGCCCGAGACGGCGCGTGCGGAGGTAAACGCATTTTGCGAAACCACGCGCGTCGCGCTGGCGTGCGCGATGTTGACGCAGCCGGTCGTAGCCGGAGTGCCGTTCCTGGAGACGCTGGGCAACCGTTACGATCTGAGCCTCTTTACTGTCGGGCGCGGACTCTCCCGGGCGACCGAAGCCGACCTGCACGCCGGTCTGGCCCCGACTGGCACGCTGTCATTTGCGGAGCGTCACTTCCAAGGCGCGACCGACCTCACAGCCGCGCTGGAAAGCGTCCTCAAGGAGATTCCTTCTGAACACTTGGCGGGCGTGTTGCTAGTGAGCGACGGCCTGCACAACGCCGACACCTCAGTGTTGCCGGTGACGCGGCGCTTCGGTGCGCAGGGAGCACCCATTTGCGGCGTCATGGTCGGCGGCACGCGGTTGCCGTTTGATGTGGCACTGGCCGATGTGACCGCGCCGGAATCGGTGTTCCTCGGAGATCGCGTGCGGATGGTCGCGTCGGTGCGGGCGACCGGTGCGTCGGGCCGCACGATCAAGGTCGCGCTGCTGTGCGAAACCAACGTGGTCGAAGAGCAGGAGTGGAAGATTACGTCGGACGATTGGCAACGCGAGATCCGGTTGGCGCATGAGCCGACGACCAACGGCGTAGTGTGCTATACAGTACGAGCCGAAACGCTCGAAGGAGAATTGTTTGACGACAACAACGTCTGGCGCGCCGACGTGGCGGTCAGCGATGACCGCATCAATGTGCTGCTGGTGGATCACGCGCCGCGCTGGGAGTTCCGTTATTTGCGCAATCTCTTTTTCGGGCGCGACAAATCGGTGCATCTCCAGTCCTGGCTGGTTCAGCCCGATCAAGTGTCCGGCGGGGCGACGGTCGAGTTGCCGCCGGCTTCGGCGGGGCGCAAGTTCGGCGACGCCGAGTCAGGGGGCTGGCCGAAGGGACGCGAAGAGTGGCGCGCGTTTGACGTGATCATTCTGGGTGACCTGAACCCGCAGACGCTGACGCCGCAGGTGCAGGAGGAGATCCGTACTTGTGTGGCCGACCGTGGCGCGTTGCTGGTGCTGATCGGTGGACCGCGGGCCATGCCGCACGCCTTCGCGCCGGATTCGCCGCTCGCTGCGCTCGCACCATTCACAGTGCGCGAGCGGGCCGATTACTGGCAGGGGCCCGAAGCGACGTTCCGATTGCAGCTCACGCCGACCGGACAGAGACACCCGGTGATGGTGCAGTCCGGCAGTCTCTCCGAAAATGAAGAGGTGTGGGCCGCACTGCCGCCGTTTGACTGGCGGCTGCCCGTGACGGCGAAGCAGGGCGCCGAAGTTCTGGCCGTGGCACTGCCCGAGGATGGCGAACGCGAACAGGTCCTAACCGATGTACGTCAAGCGGCCGAACATTTGGAAGCCGTCATGCAGCATCGCGCGCGCCACGCCGTGATCGTGTCGCAACGGGTGGGACGCGGCAAAGTGTTGGGGCTGGCGTTTGACCGCACCTGGCGTCTGCGATACCGTACGGGCGACACGCGCCATCATCGCTTTTGGGGGCAGGTCATGCGTTGGGGATTGGGTGAACGTCTGCGTGCCGGAAGCGAGCGTTTCCGCGCCGGAACCGACCGCCTGGTGTACGGTCCCGATGATCCGGTAATCGTGATGGCGCGCGTGCTGAATGAAGATTTTTCGGGAGTCGCCGACGCGCGACTCGAAGCGGTGCTGCGCAATGCCGATGGAAACGAAATCACACGCACGACTCTGACGCCGCGCGCTGACTCACACGGTTTTTACGAGACCACGTTGCCGCCGCAAACACAGCCCGGCGCGATCGACCTTGAGGTGGTGCGATTGGATACGGTCGCGCCCGAGCGGGTCGAAACCGCTATTCTGGTGACGGCCTCGCGGCGTCCCATCGAAATGGGCACGGTGCGTCCATCGCGCGACACACTGGAGGCGCTGGCGAAAGGCACCGGTGGACATGTGGTGACGCCCGACCGGCTGGCGGAATTGACCGAGGCCTTCGGCGAAGGTCGGGGCACGGTACAGGAGCGACGTGAGATCGCGCTCTGGAATCATCCGCTGGTGCTGCTCCTGCTGGCACTGCTCCTGACAACCGAATGGCTACTACGCAAACGCGGGGGGTTGGC
>ERZ795052.1682-NODE-1682-length-29074-cov-14.504669_pt1 | contig 29074 bp, 28 predicted proteins | sample MGYA00375136_ERZ795052 | MGnify/ENA primary metagenome ERZ795052 (study PRJEB30181, sample SAMN05720156) | activated sludge metagenome | isolation source: Anaerobic digester | place: Japan | collected 2015-05-26 ... | reverse complement strand
TCTTCTATTTCCTCTTTAAACAAAATACTTGAAGGGCTTACTGTGATAAGAGATATTTGCGAAGAAGTAACTTATCGAAATAAAGTAAGTGCGGCACAGAAATCTTCATTAGATGCACAAAAAACAAGTATAAGTGCGGCCCAAATAACATTGTCTTCACTGGAGAATGAAATTTCTTTATTAAAAATACAAAACAATAATAATATTCATTCCGCTATTTCGGCAGTTGATTCAGCTAGGGCTTCATTAGAACTTCAATATGCAAATTATGATTCATTAGTTGCTAAACCTAGAGATGTTGATATCAGTTATTATGAAGCGGCTCTATCTCAAGCAATTGCGGCAAGAAACAAAGCAATAATTTTTGCACCAATTGATGGTGTGATTACAAAAATTAACAAGAAAGAGGGAGAATTAATAAGTATGAATGAAGTTATGATAGAAATGCTTTCTCCAAATTATGAAATTAATGTTGATGTTCCGGAGACAGATATTACAAAAATCAGTGTTGGAGATGAGGCGGAAATAACTCTAAGTGCATTGGGGAAAGATACCAAGTTTAAGGGAGTTGTTTTAAGAATTGATCCAGCGTCAACGGATGTCCAAGGTGTTGTTTATTATAAAGTAAGAGTCGGTATAAACGATGAAAAAGCTGATTTATTAAAGCCAGGAATGTCAGCTGATATCTTAATTAAAACTGACGAGAGAAAAGACGTAATTTTTGTGCCATCAAGGACCGTTTTAACTAATAATGGAACAAGCCAAAAATATGTAAGAGTTCTTGTTGATGGTAATATTGAAGAGAGAACTGTGGAGTTGGGTCTAAAAGCTGATAATTCTATGGTAGAAATAATCAATGGATTAGAAGAAGGGGAAGAGGTTATTTTGAGGACAATATACTAAAATGTTAATTAGCGTTAAAAATCTTAAAAAGGATTTTGTTAATGGTGAAGTAGTTACATCAGTTTTAAAAGGTATTTCTTTTGAAATAGAAAAAGGTTCATTTGTTTCAATAATGGGTCCATCTGGGTCGGGAAAATCTACATTGATGCATATTTTAAGTTTTTTAGATAAACCAACTAGTGGTGATTATATATTTGAAGATAAAAACATTAAAAATCTTAGTGATGATGATCTTGCAGATATGAGAAGTAGGAAAGTAGGATTTATTTTTCAATCATTTAATTTATTAAACACTTTATCTGTTTTAGAAAATGTTGCTTTGCCCTTAACGTATACTAATACCCCTTTAGATGTGAGAAATCAAAGAGCAAAAGATTTACTTGAGCAGGTTGGTCTTAGTCATCGCTTAGATTATTCACCAAATAAATTATCAGGAGGAGAAAAGCAAAGAGTGGCTATAGCGAGAGCATTGGTTAATAATCCTGAAGTAATTTTTGCAGACGAGCCAACTGGAAACCTTGATTCAAAATCAGGGGCACAAGTGATGAAAATATTACAGGAGTTAAACAAAAAAGGCAATACAATTATTTTAGTTACTCATGAAAAATCTACGGCTGAACACGCAGAACGCATTATCAAAATTAAAGATGGTAATATAATTGAAGATGTTAAAAACTTCTGCAGGCAAGAGGCAAAAGATGAGCTTATAAAATAATATGGATATTCTTGAATCAATAAAAAATGCGTGGCAGACGATTACTCGTGCGAAGACGCGTTCTTTTTTAACAATGTTAGGGATAATTATTGGAATATCAGCTGTAATGATAGTTCTTTCTGTTGGTGAAAGCGTTCAAGAGTTAATTTTAGATGAAGTCAGGAGTGTTGGATCTGATTTAATAACTATTTTGCCAGGATCCTTAGATGAAGACGGTAGACCATCTTTGGCCTTTGGAGCTGTTAAAACATCTTTAAAGTATGAAGATGGTGAGGCGATAATGAAGAGTGACCATCAAAATATTCATTCTTTAGCAATGTATTTAACAGGAAATGATGTTATTTCAATTGATGGAAAAATGAAAGGAATTACTTTTTATGGAACAACGGCAAGTTATCCTGAAGTTCAAGATTCAAAAATAGAAAAAGGAAGATTTTTTACAAAAGAGGAAGAAATTAGTAATGCTAGAGTAGTTGTGTTAGGAGGTAACATTGCAAGAGAAATTTTTGGAGACAATGATCCTATAGGTCAAAAAGTAGCAATAAAAAAACTTAATTTTAATGTAATTGGTGTTTTAGAAAAAAAAGGTGCTAGCTTGATTCAAAGTCAAGATAATGATCTTTTTATTCCAATATCAACTGCTCAAAACGTTATCTTAGGTGTTAATCATATTAATTTTATAAGAGTTAGGGTTAATGATATTAACAGTATTGATTTTACGATCGATTATATTAAAGAGATATTAAGAGAAAGACATAATATTGAATACTTGAAAGAAGATGATTTTATTATTGCTTCAACGACAGATGCTTTAGATACAATTTCTTTAATCACCGATGCGTTAAAATTTTTCTTGACTGCTGTTGCCGCAATATCTTTAATTGTCGGAGGATTTGGTATTATGAATATAATGCTTGCTACTGTTAAAGAAAGAACAAAAGAGATTGGATTAAGGCGAGCTATTGGGGCTAAGAAAAAAGAAATTACAATTCAGTTTCTAATTGAATCAGTAACGATTACATTTATTAGTGGAATAATAGGAATTATTCTTGGTATTTTAATTTTAATTTTAATATCAATAATTATTAAATCTTTGGATTATAATTGGACATTAATTATTTCACCTATTTCTATATTATTAGGATGTCTTACTTCTATAGGAATAGGTCTTATATTTGGAATTAATCCAGCTAAAAAAGCGGCAGAATTAGATCCAATAGAAGCATTAAGATATGAATAATATATTTTCTAAAATTGAACTAGCATTTATAAGCTTGATGCATCAAAAATCTCGAACTATTTTAACAGTCATAGCTATTGCTATTGGTATTGCTTCATTAATTGTAATAATGTCTGCTGGAGATGGATTAAAATCAACAGTTTTATCAGAGTTAGAGGCCTATGGATCAGATGTTATTAGTATTGAAACAAAAATTCCAGGAAAAAGACCCGTAGAAAGTGCTTCTGAAATGTCCTTAGGAGTAACAACAATTACCACATTTAAAAATAGCGATGTTGATGCTATTGCCGCGTTGCCTAATGTAGAAAATTATTATTCCTATATTATTGGACAAGAAATTATTAAATATGAAGGAAATGCAAAAGGCGTGATGGTTTTTGGTTATGGAGCAAATTCAGTATTATTTGAAAAACTTAAAATAAAAGAAGGAAGATTTTATTCTTTAGAAGAGGAAGAATCAATTGCACCGGTTATAGTTTTAGGTGGCTCTATAAAAGAATTTCTTTTTGGGGACAACGATGCAATTGGACAAAAAGTTAAATTAAGAAATGTTTCTTTTAGGGTTGTTGGTGTTATGGAAAAGAGGGGGGCAATATCGGGTTTTGATATGGATTCAATGGTTTATATTCCTACTTTGACAATGCAAAAAAGGTTATTAGACACCGATTATGTTATGGGAGCATCGGTAAGTGTTAAAGATATCGATAAAATTGACCAAACAAAAGAAGAAATAATAGAACTATTAAGAGAAAGGCACAATATTGATGATCCCGATGAAGATGATTTTGAAGTAATGACAATGGTTGAAGTGCAAAATATGGTAGAAGTTGTTTTTTCTACTATTACTTTATTATTGTCAATAATAGTAGCCGTTTCACTAATTGTTGGAGGAGTCGGCATTACTAATATTATGTATGTTTCTGTAATAGAGAGAACTTTTGAAATTGGACTAAGGCGTGCTATTGGGGCAAAAAGAAATGATATATTATGGCAGTTTTTGCTTGAAGCAATAATTTTAACTTTCTTAGGAGGAATATTAGGTGTTATTATTGGCATTGCAGTTTCATACCTTGTTTATCTTTTAGCAATTTCATTTGGAATAAACTGGAGTTTTAATGTTTCTATCTTTTCTGTTATAATGGCATTAGTATTTTCCGTCTCTATTGGAATTATTGCAGGAGTTTATCCTGCTAAAGAAGCAACAAAAATAGATCCAATAGAAGCATTAAGAAAAGAATAATATTGAAAAATGAAAATATCTTTTAATGGAGCATGTAAAGAGATAACCGGATCTTGTATTTTAATTGAAACAGGTTCAACTAAGTTTTTAGTTGATTGTGGAATGTTTCAAGGAAAGAGTTATTATAAAAATATAGAGGATTTTCCTTTTGACCCAGAAGATATTGATTTTGTTTTGCTTACTCATGCTCACTTAGATCATTGCGGAAGATTGCCGAAGATTTTTATGGAGGGATTTAGAGGGAGAATATATTCAACACTACCAACAAGAGATTTAGCAGAGATTATCTTATTAGACGCATTAAATGTTTCTCGTATTGAAAAGAAACCATTTGTTCATCCTTTGTGTCAAGAAGGTGACATCAGACAACTAATGAGATTTTTTACTTGTCTTGATTATGGAAATAAAAGAAAAATTAATGATAATATAGAAATAAGATTAAGAGATGCTGGTCATATTTTGGGCTCAGCAATATTTGAAGTTTGGATTAAAGAAGACGGAATTACAAAAAAATTAGTATTTTCTGGGGACCTTGGAAATATGTCAAATCCGATAGTTAAAGACCATGAATTTATTGATAGTGCCGATTTACTTTTTATAGAATCAACTTATGGAAATAGATTACACGAATCAAAAAAAATGGGAGAGACTATTTTAATCCAAGAAGTTAAAAATACAATTAATAAAAATGGAGTATTGATGATTCCTGTCTTTTCTTTAGAGAGAACACAAGAAATGTTATATAGATTAAATTCTTTTTTTGAAGAGCAAAAAATAAGCGGAGTCAATGTCTTTCTTGATAGTCCGTTGGCTATGAAGGCAACAAATATATATAAGCAATATATTGATTTTTTTGACAAAGAAGCGAAAGAGTTAATTTTTAAGGGAGATGATATTTTTGATTTTAAGGGTTTTAAGATGGTAAAAGGAGAGACAGATGAAGTATTAAATGCTTCTATGCCTAAAATAATTCTTGCTGGTAGTGGAATGTTTGAAGGTGGCAAAATTGGAATATATCTTAAAAAGTATCTAAGTAATCCATTAGCAACATTACTAATAGTTTCTTTTCAGGTTGATGGATCTTTAGGTAGAAAAATAATAAATGGAGAAAGAAAAATTAAGGTGGATAATAAAGAAATTGAAATTAATGCCAAAATATCTACTATTTTTTCATTTTCATCTCACAGTGATCACGGGATGCTTTTTGATTGGGCAGTAAAAGCTAATCCTAAGAAAATATTTGTTGTTCATGGTGAAGAGCCAGCAAGCCAATTCCTTGCAGAGTCAATCAATGGAGTAGTTCCTGATTATAATACGCTTTACAATTTCTAATTAAAGAGCATAATATAGATATATGGAAAATAATAATATATTAAAAAGTTCTGTAATACTTGGATTATCTTTTATTATAGGGCTTATAATCGTTTCTTATTCTTTAATTCAAATTAAAAGTTTTGATAATCTTTTAGTTGTAACAGGATCATCTAAACAATTAGTTGTTTCTGATATAGCAAAATGGAACGCAAGTTTTTCTAGAAATGCTTATGACTATAACTTGAATCAAGGATATAGTTCAATGAAGTCAGATGAAGAAATAGTAAGAAACTTTTTGAAAGAAAATGGAATTAGCGAAGACGAGATAACAATTACGCCTGTTTCAATGCAGAAAAATTATAAATATGATTCTGATTATGAGTCGCCAGATCAATATACGCTAACTCAGGATGTGATTATTGAATCAAATGATATAGAAAAAATTAGTTTAATTTCAAAAAATGCACAAAGTGTTATTGAGAAAGGCGTGATTTTCTCAGCTCGTGCCCCAGAGTATTATTATAGTAAACTTTCAGATGCAAGAATTGATTTATTGCCACTAGCGATGGAAGACGCAAGAAAAAGAGCAGAAAGTATTTCTGGAAAAAAAGCAGGACCATTAAAATCAGTAAGTATGGGTGTGGTTCAAGTATTACAACCAAACTCTGTTGATATCTCTGATTATGGAATGTATGACACTTCCACTATAGAAAAAGAAATTATGATTACCGTCAGAGCTTCTTTCTCTTTAAGGTAGTCCATAGATTTATAAAGTAGTTGAAATTATCACTTATTTTTTTAATAGTTTCTTCCTTTGTTGATTTGTTGTTTTGATATTCTTTTAATGGTTCTAAAAAAATAGTTCTACCAATAGCAAAACCAATAATTTCCTTATATCCTGAAGCATCTCTTATCCATTTAGAAACTTTTGATTTGTCTTCTCCTCTTCCAAGAAGGATAATTTTACTTCCTTTATTAGTTGATTTTATTACACTTTCCCATTGTTTCTTACTAAATCCTTCTAATTTCCAGACACTTACTTTAATTTTTGTTTTTATTTCCTTAATTGCCTCTATGGTTTTTTTGTATCTTAGTAGAGTATCGTAATTTTTAATATCTATCTCTTCTTTTGATTTGGGAACAAGAAGCTCTAACAAAACCTTATACTTATTTTCTCTACAAAAGTTATCTATTTTAGACAAAACTTCAAGTTGTCTTTTGTTAATTTCAATATTAGAAGGATTATATCTTATTAAAACTTTAACATATTCAGGATCAAACTTTTTAATGTGTTTTTGAAAATCATCACCATATTCTAATTTCAACTCTTTCTGTCCGCTTTTTTCAACCGGAAGACATATTTTAATATTTTCTTTTTTCGCTCTTAATAAAACATTTTCTCCCAATTCTTCGTCAACTAAAATTGCAAAATCCCGTTTGTTTTTGATAGATAATAAAAAAGCATCAAAAATCATCTCTTTCATTTCTCGCACTTTTCTTTTTTGATTAGTAATGTCTTTCAAAAAAGATGACCGATGATCAAAGGGAAGTATTATTAATTGCTTACTCATTAACAAGATAATATCACTTGATTGTTTTATCTTCAAGGTTTATAATTAGTTTATGAAAAGAAATCTGTTTGTATCTTTATCTTTAATCCTTTTTATTTTTTGTCTATATCAAGTAATAAATTCAACAACAGTGGAAGATGTTAATCAAGAAGCATCTCTTTTATCCGTTGCTGAGATTGAGAAAGAGGTTATTCCGGAGAAGATTGCTTTTGTTGGAGATATGATGTTTGATAGAGGGGTTGAGAGGCTAATGTTAAAAAATTCTTTTATTTATCCAATAGATTTAATTAAAAAATTTCTAAATGAATTTGATATTGTTGTTGGTAATTTAGAAGGCCCAATCAATGAAGAGCCGGGTGATTTTTCTGATGACTCCTTAAAGTTTTCTTTTGATAAAAGAATATTAGAATCATTGACTGCTGGTAATTTTTCTGTTCTTTCTCTGGCTAATAATCACACCTTAAATATGGGCGAAGAAGGTCTTGCAGAAACAAGAAGTATTTTAACAGAAGCAGGAATTAATTTTACAGGAGACCCTATTATATGTGATATTGCTGATACATATCAAAAAGATGGCATTGCGTATTTTGGTATAAATAAAACATTTTCTTTTAATTGTTCAGACAAAGAAGTGGTTAGTTCTATTGAAGAATACAAGTTTTACAATCCAGAATCATTTTTAATTGTTTTAATTCATTGGGGAAATGAATACCAAGAAACAAATTCTTCTCAACAACAAAAATTGGCTCACGCAATGATTGATGCGGGAGCTGATTTAATTATTGGTCATCATCCTCATGTTGTTCAAAATATTGAATTATATAATGAAAAACTAATATTTTATTCACTAGGTAATTTTATCTTTGATCAATATTTTTCTGAAGAAACTCAGCAAGGGCTTGTTATTGGCTTAGAAATTTATCCTGAGGAAAAGATTTACAGCATCTATCCAGTTGAAAGTGTTTTATCTCAACCACAACTAATGGAAGAACCAGAAGAATTTTTAGAAAAGTTAGCATCAAATTCAAGCGAAGAATTAAGAGAATCAATTAAAAAAGGTAAGATAATAAGATAATGGATATTCTTGAGAAATTAAAGGCATCTGAATTAAAGGGAAGAGGTGGGGGAGCTTTTAGCACGGCCTTAAAATGGGAGCTTGTTAAAAAAGCAAAAGGAAAAAATAAATATGTTATTTGTAATGCTTCTGAAGGAGAGCCCAATGTTTTCAAAGATAAATATATTTTGGATAATTATTTGCCCGAGGTAATAAATGGAATTAATCTCGCCGTTGATTTTATTAAAGCAAAAGATGCCTATATATACTTAAATAAAAATTATACCTTAAAGGGTAGCATTGGGAAATGCATAGTTTTTAAGAAAACATCAGGATATATTGGTGGGGAAGAAACCGCCGCTGTTGAAGCAATAGAGGGTAAAAGAGCTGAGCCAAGAATTAAACCACCTTTTTTGACAGAAGTTGGATTATTTAATTGTCCAACATTGATGAATAATGTTGAGACATTTTATTATGTAAGCAAGATTGATAAAGGAGAATATAATAAAACAAGATTTTATTCTATCAATGGAGATGTTCCAAACGAAGGTGTTTATGAACTGCCCATTGATATGCCCATATCTGATATATTAAAACAAACAGGAAATTATCCAGATTTTGATTTCTTTGCTCAGGTTGGTGGTGGAGCATCGGGAGAAATAATGTTGCCTCAAGAATTAAAAGTCCCTGCCTTTGGAGCTGGCTCAATTACAATTTATAACAAGAAAACAACTGATATATATGCCTTAATGGAAAAATGGGCAGAGTTTTTTCATACGGGCAATTGTGATAAGTGTACTCCTTGTAGAGAGGGTGCCTTTAGAATATATGAAATGATTAAGAATAGAGATATTAATTACGAAGTTCTTGACGATATATTTTTTAATCTTAAAAAATCAAGTTTTTGTGCCCTTGGAAGGAGTATTCCTTTACCATTTGAAAGCTTAATCAAAAAAGTAAAATGAAAATTAAAATAAACAACAAAGAATTTGATTGTAAAAAAGGAGAAGTAATCCTGGATGTTGCCTTAAGAAATGGAATTAAAATTCCTGCTGTTTGTCGTCATAGTGACTTAGAACCACAAAATAGTTGCAGATTATGTCTAATTGAAATAAAAGGAAAAGGGATTTATACATCTTGTTCAACTAAAGTAGAAAATGGAATGGAGGTTACTACAGAGTCAGCCGAAATTAAGAGATTAAGAAGAGTTAATTTAGAGCTTCTTTTTGCTCAACATATTGAACAGTGCAATGAATGTAATTGGAGTTATAAATGTAGATTGTTAAAGTTAGCCAAGAATTATAATATTAAAATTACAAAATTCAATGATAGGAAAAAAGGTTTTCCCACTCATCAATTTGGTCCATCAATAATTTTTGATAGTTCAAAATGTATTGATTGTAAAAATTGTATTGCAATGTGTCAAAAACAAGGAGTTGGTTTTCTTGAAATCAAGCAAAAAGATGGGTTTTTCTGTACAGTATCTAACAAAGAAAAAGAATGTGTTTATTGTGGGCAATGTATTACTCATTGTCCTTCAGGGGCCTTTGAAGAGGTTAGTTCAATTAAAGAAGTTGAAAATGTTCTTAAAAAAGGAAATGTTATTTTTCAATTTGCACCGGCGATAAGAAGTAGTATTGGAGAGGAGTTCGGATTGCCCTATGGATCAATAACTACAGGCAAGTTAGTTACAGCATTAAAAAAATTAGGAGCAAAGAAAGTTTTTGATGTTTCTTTTAGTGCTGATATTACAACTATTGAAGAAGGCAAGGAGTTAATTGAGAGATTATCTAAAAATAAAAATCTTCCAATGTTTACGTCTTGTTGTCCTTCCTGGGTTAGGTACGTTGAGGTCTACAGGCCAGAATTAATTAAACACTTAACATCGGTAAGGTCACCTCATATAATATTGGGAGGACTTATTAAGATGTCGGAAGATAATCCGATTGTTGTTTCAATTATGCCTTGTACTTCTAAGAAATATGAAGTTACTAGAGAAGAATTGATGATTGACGGAGTCAAACCAGTGGACTATGTTTTAACTACTCGTGAAATAGGAAGAATGATTAGAAAGAATAAGATTGATTTTGATCAATTAGAAGAAAGTGAACTTGATTATCCTTGGGGAGAGCCAACTGGAGCAGGAGTAATTTATGGGGCTTCGGGGGGAGTAATGGAGTCAGCCCTAAGAACAGTTTATCAAAAAATGACAGGCAAGCGCTTAAAAGATATTAACTTAAAATCAGTAAGGGGACTAAAAGGAGTAAAAGAGGCAGAGATTGATATAGGAAAAAGAAAAGTTAAAGTAGCAATTATTAATGGATTAGGGAATATAGAAGGATTTGATTATAAAAAATATGACTATATTGAAGTAATGGCTTGTCCCGGAGGGTGTATTGGTGGTGGGGGTCAGCCAATACCGATAAATAATGAGATAAGAAAAAAAAGAGCAGAGTCGTTATATAACATTGATAAAAAGAAGAAAATACGACAAGCTCATGAGAATCCCTTTGTAGAAAAGGCCTATAAGGAATATCTTAATAATAAAAAAATAATACATAAAATTTGTCATACAACATATGGAAATAACAAAAACAAATAGTATAGCATTAACTCAATTTATAACACTTCTTCTTATTGTTTTTTTAGCACCATTTATAGGCAATCAGTTTATAACTGGCACTATTGTCAATGCAGTATTAATCTTATCTTTCTTTTTATTGGGATATAAAAGTGCTATCCTTTTATGTTTTTTGCCTAGTGCTATTTCTTTTTCATTAGGATTTATGCCATTAGCAATAATGCTACCTTTTATTATGATTGGTAATGTTATTTTAGTTTCTGCTTTTAAGTTAATTAAAAATTATTGGATTGCATTATTTTCTGGCAGTATAGTAAAAGCATCACTATTATTTTTGACAGCAAGCATATTTGTTAGTAATCCCGTTGTTTTATCAATGATGAGTTGGCCTCAGTTACTCACCGCAATCAGTGGTGGCCTACTAGTTTATATAATTAGAAAAACGTAGATTTTTAATTGTTTTTTTGCTATTATATAATCAATAATTAATAAATATAAGAATATGACATTTGAAGAATATCAAACAAAAGCAAGACAAACAGCAATTTATCCTAATAAAGATAATAATTTTATATATCCTACATTAGGACTAGTAGGAGAAGCAGGTGAAGTTGCTGAAAAGATGAAAAAAGTATTAAGAGATAGTGATGGTGTTATTAGCGAAGAGAAAAGAGAAGAGATTACAAAAGAATTGGGCGATGTTTTATGGTATATTGCCAACTTGTCAAAAGAATTGAATGTATCATTAGAAGATGTTGCTCAAAAGAATATAGAAAAGCTTCAATCAAGACAACAAAGAAATGAGCTTCATGGTAGTGGTGATAATAGATAAATAAATAAATATGAATTTTTTTATGATAAACATTTTTGATGATTATGTTAAAAAAGTCAGTGGTAATTGGTGGATAGTTTTTATTACTGGTTTAATAGCAGTTGCTCTTGGATTGTCTTTTATAATCTGGCCACTCGAAGCAGTTAAAGTTTTAGTTTATTTTATTGGTTTTTTAATTATCATTATTGGGTTAGGTTATATTAAAAACAGCTTGAGAATAAAAAAAGCGGCTGATAATTATGAAAGAATTAAAAAAGACATCAAATCAAAACTTGATTGAGGTTACAAAATCTAATGGAGAGCGCGAACCATTTTCAATTAACAAGGTATATAATTCTGCCCTAAGAGCAGGGGCTTCTTTTTCTTTAGCAAAAGAAATTTCTTTAGAAATAGAAAATGAAGTTTATGACGGAATCAAAACATCAGAGATATTCAAAAAAGTAAAAAACAAATTAAAAGAAAAAGATATTCAGCTTTCAATGAGATTTTCTCTAAAAGAAGGAATGAGACGCCTTGGTCCAGAGGGCTTTTTGTTTGAAGATTTTATTAAAAAAATACTTTCTAATTATTGTATGACGATAAAAGAGCAAAATATGATTTCTGGCAAATGTGGTCAATACGAGATTGATTTTTTAGCAGAAAATAATAATTATTTTTTTATTGGAGAATGTAAGTATAGAAATGCTCATAATTCTAAGATTGATATAAACACACCTCTTAAGAGTTTTGCTATTTTAGAAGATATTAAAGAGAGTGGTGCATTTTCTCAAGAAAAATTACGCTCTTTTATTGTTACAAACGCAAAGTTTACAATTGATGCGATAAAATACTCTAATTGTAAAGGAGTTAAATTGTTGGGATGGAGATATCCTGAAAAGAGAGGCCTAGAAAAATTAATTGAAGAAAAGAAACTTTATCCAGTTACAATTTTACCTGCCTTAACAAAGCACATATTTACTATTTTTCAAAAGGAAGGAATATTATTAGCTAATGAAGTTCTTAATATTGATATTGATAAATTATCAAAGTCAAATAGTATACCAAGAGCAAGTTTAGCTAGAATTAAAAACCAAGCAGAGATTTTAATAAATAAAAAATAATGGCATTACAGATAGGAATTGTTGGCTTTCCTAATGTTGGAAAATCAACTTTATTTCAATTAATTACTAAAAAGCAAGTAGATATTGCTAATTATCCATTTTGCACAATTGACCCAAATATTGGAGTTACTTGTGTTCCTGACTCAAGAGTAGATCAATTAGCTAATCTCACAAAATCAGCAAAAAAAATATATGCAACTATTGAATTTGTTGATATAGCTGGACTTGTTGAAGGTGCAAGCAAGGGTGAAGGGCTGGGAAACAAGTTCTTAGCTAATATTAGGGAGACCGATGCAATTATCTATGTTCTTCGTTGTTTTAAGAATGAAAATGTAATTAAAACAAGAGACGATATTGATGTTTTGAAAGATAAAGAAGTGTTAGATATGGAAATGATGTTAAAAGATATTGAAACAATAGAAAAAAGGCTATCTTCTCTTGAAAAGGAAATTAGAGCAAACAAAAAAGAAGCAATCAAAGAATCAGAGGTTCTTAATAAGGTTTACGAATTATTAAAAGATGGGAAAATAATTTCTGATATTAGTTTAAGCGATGAAGAGAAAAAAATAATTGATAGTTATCAGTTGTTATCTTCAAAGCCAAGATTATATTTATTAAATGGAGAAAAGAAAGATGTTTCTATGGAAGTTATAGATTATTTTAAGGATAAGCCACACATCTTTATGGACATATTAACAGAAGTTGAAAGTGCTGAGTTGTCAGAAGAGGAACAAAAAGAGTTAGGAATAGAATCAAAGTTGAATGAATTAATTAAAGAAGCATATAAGTTGCTTGGGTTAATTAATTTTTTTACAACTGGAGCTGATGAGACAAGAGCATGGACTATTAAGAGTGGGTTTAGCGCTCCACAAGCAGGTGGTGTAATTCATAGTGATTTTAAGGATAAATTTATTAGAGCTGAAGTTATAAACTGGAAAGATTTAATTGATTGCAATGGTTTTACTAAAGCAAGAGAAAAAGGTATGATTAGAACTGAGGGAAAAGAATACATTGTAAAAGATGGTGATGTAATTGAATTTAAAATATGAAATACGATGTTGTTGTAATCGGAGGTGGCCCTGCTGGTATGATGGCGGCGATAAGTGCCTCCTCCTTAGGTGCGAAAACAATATTAATAGAGAAAAATGATAAATTAGGCAATAAACTGCTTTTAACTGGGGGCGGTAGATGTAATTTGACTTGTATTGAAAAAAACAACAAAGATTTTTGTAATAAGTTTGGCAAAAATGGTGATTTTCTTTTATCAGCATTTTCTGTATTTAATTTTCAAAAAACAATTGAATTCTTTGAAGATATTGGACTTAAAAAAGAAGGGAATAAAATATACCCAGAAAGTGATAGTTCAAAAGACGTTTTAAGGTTTTTGCTATCAAAACTAAAAGAAAATAAAGTTAAGATATTAACATCTTCACCAGTATTAAAAATTAAAAGAGATAATGATAAAATTAAATCAGTAATATTAAAAAATGGAGAAGAAATAGAAGGTAAAAAATATATTATTTGCACAGGAGGAAAATCATATAGTGCGACTGGCTCAACCGGAGACGCTTTTGTTTGGGATATTGGTCATCACATAACTGAATTAAAGCCAGCATTAACTCCTATCGAAACAAAAGAAACATGGGCGAAATCTTTACAAGGAATATCACTAAAAGATATTTGTATTACAATAAATAAAAAAAGATATTGTGGCGATTTATTATTTACTCATTTTGGATTGAGTGGACCGGTAATTCTTGATATAAGTAAAGAGATTAAGCCAAAAGATAAAATATTTTTAGATCTTTTTCCATCAAAGAACAAAGAAGAACTTGATAAATATTTTCAAAAGATATTTGAGAAAAAGAAGAATAAATTTGTTTCTACATTTTTATCAGAGTTTTTGCCTGAAAAATTAATTCCATTTATTCTTAATTTTAGTAGTATTCCTAAAACAAGAAAAATAAGTGATCTTACTAAGGAAGAAAGATTAAGATTAATAAAAGTTATTAAAGGAATAGAGTTTAATGTTACTGGATTGTTAGGATTTGATAAGGCAATGATTACTTCGGGAGGAATATCATTAAAAGAAGTTGATTCAAAGACAATGAAATCAAAAATAATTAATAATTTATATTTTGCTGGTGAAGTTTTAGATATAGATGGTCCCTCTGGGGGGTATAATCTTCAAGTTTGTTGGACCACGGGATATGTTGCTGGCATTAATTCAACAAAAGATGATTAAATATATATATTCGTTTTTTTTATTTCTTTTACCATTAGTTCTAATTACTCAAACAAGTTTAGTTAATACTTTTTTTGTTGTCATTTTTGCTTTTTGCCTTTTGCTTTTTAACTTATTTAAGCCACAGAAAATAGTTTATCATAAATTGGTGTTATTATTTTTCTTTTTTGTTTTGCTATCTAGTATATTTTCAAAAAACATCTTTTTAAGTTTTTGGGGCAAGGGCGCAGAATCACTAATTGCTTTTATATCTATTTTTATTATTTTTTCTTATTTTAGAAGAGATTACTTTAAGGAAGTGTTTAAGTTTTTTGTATTGGGTAGTATAGTTTCAATTATTTATTTTTTTATTCAACACTTTATTGGTAATGATATTTTTAATATCACTCAATTATCAATAATAGCCGCTCTTTCTTTATTGTTTTTAATTCCTCAATACAAGGATAAAAAAATTATAGGTGGAGCAATATTATTTTTTGTCTTCTTAGTTTTTGTTGATATTAAAATTGCTTGGTTTATTTTATCAGTCGGGACATTCTTAATTTTTTATAAAGACCTTATTAATTGTAATTTTCAAATTAAAAAAACAATACCACTATTATCAATATTGATTGTTTTTCTAATATGCTTTTTAATTCCAATACCATTGGGAGATAAAAATGAAGAAGGAAGAATCCCTTATGATCAAAGTATTTCTATCGCGAAGCAAAGTTTATTAGAGAGTCCAAAGAATTTCCTTTTAGGTTCAGGGTTATCAACTTATCATTATCAATTTTCTTTGTATAAAGATAAAGAAATTAACTTAACTAATCCTTACTTAGTGGCTAATGAAGGTTCAAGTATGATTTTAACTTTTGCTGTAACAATGGGTATTTTAGGCGTTGTTTCATTATTGGCACTTCTTTTCTTTTTCTATTTCAAAGGATTTCAAGTATTTTTAGAAGAAAAAGATATTATTTTTCCTGTGGCTTTTTCCTTTTCTTTATTGTTTTTTTTCGCTCAAATAGATATATTTTTAATTTTAATATTTTTTATATTATTAAACTCATGGATTAAAGAAAAAGGAGAAATTGGAATTAATAAGATTGTTATTATTATATCTTTAGCTTTCTTCGCTTTTGCTGGATTTAATTATTATAATTATATCAAGGCAGATAATCACTATAATCAATCATTAAATTATTTTGTTTCTGGTGAGTTATTGGGAAAATCTATAAATGAAATGGAAAAATCAATTCAATTTTTCGAATTAAGTGATTACTATATTGCATTATCAAAATTATATTTATTAAACGCAAGTCAATATTTTGAAGAGAGATGGGTGACTCAAGAAAAAATCAATGAACAAAGGAAGATGATTGAGGAGAATATTGCTCTTTCAGAAAAATATGCTAAAAAAGCGATAGAAATTGATGAGAATAATTTTCAAGCATGGCAGAAATTAGGACTCCTTTATGAAAATATTAATTTTCTAAATGAAGAAAAAACAGAAGATATTATTTATAATTATCAAAAAGCTAAACAATTAGCGCCACAAAACTATGATATTTATTACGCTTTAGGTAGGACGTATGAAGAAAGTGGGAAAAGGGACTTGGCATTAGAAGAATACAAAAAAGCAATTGAGCTAAATCCAAACGATAGTGAGTTATTAAATAAAATAAAAACATGGGAAGATTAAGGGAAAATGTTTTATTGTCAGAATATTCAACTTTTAGAATTGGAGGCATAGCAAGATATTTAATTGAGGTAGACAATGCCGAGGACCTTAAAAAGGTAATTCAGAAAGCATTAGAATTAAATTTACAATTCATAGTAATTGGTGGCGGAAGTAACATTCTTTTTTCAAGTAAGGGCTATAACGGTTTAGTTATTGTTTTTAAGTCAAATAATACTTTTTCAATCAATGATAACCTAATAGAAGTTGATGCAAGTGTTTCTCTTAATTATCTAATTAATAAACTAAATAACTATACTGGTCTTGAGTGGGCTGTTGGTATTCCTGGAACGGTTGCAGGGGCAATTAATGGCAATGCAGGAGCATTTGGTGGAGAAATGTCTGAATTAATAAAACAAGTCAAGGTTTTAGAAATTAAAGATAATCAAATTATCGAAAAGGATTTTTCAAAAGAAGATTGTAAATTTAGTTACAGGAATAGTATTTTTAAAAATAATCCTAATTTAATTATTGCATCGGCGATTTTAGAATTAAAAAAGGATAGTGAAGAAAACGTTAAACAAAAAATAAAAAGTAATTTAAGTAAAAGAATATCAAAACAACCAAAAGGATTTTCAATTGGTTCTATTTTCAAAAATGGAGAAGATTTTTCTGCTGGTGAGTTGATTGAAAAAGCAGGACTTAAGGGATTACAAATTGGTGATGCTAAAATATCTGATGAGCACGCAAATTTTATTATTAATTTAGGCAAAGCAACATCAGATGATGTTTTAGAATTAATAAAAATTGTTAAAAAAGAAGTTAAAGAAAAATTTTCAATTGATCTTGAAGAAGAGATAAAAATTTTTTAATAAAAACTATTGACAAATTTTTTTATAAAGGTGAAAATGTAAATAGAAAATTGGAATTTTTCATAAGAAGAAAAGGTCGATTAGTAAGTTTAACTTTTTCTAAAAAAATGGCAGTAAAAAAAGCTGCAGCTAAAAAGGCCCCTGCTAAAAAAACAGCTGCAAAGAAAGTAGTAAAAAAGAAAGCTCCAGCAAAGAAGAAAAAATAATTTCTACTAAAGCAACTCATTAAGAGTTGTTTTAGGTATAATTTAAAAAATATGGAAATAAAAATTAAAGCAACTAATTTAGAGTTAACAGAATATTTAAGAAAGTTAGTTGATCAAAAACTTAAAAAGATAGGGAAATTATTACCAGAAAATCCCAATTTAATTATGGAAGTTGAGCTTGAAAAGATAACTAAGCGTCATTCAAAAGGAGATATATTTAGGGCAGAGGCCCAAGTTCAAGTTCCTCAAGGGAAAATGCTAAGAGCAGAGTCAAGTAGAGAAAATTTTCGCTTATCACTAAATGATGTTAAAGAGCAGTTAATGCTACAGATAAAAAAGTATAAAGATAAAAATTCTACTAAGAAAAGAAAAAAACTTTGACCTTTTTCAATTATTGATATAGTATTATACTATGTCATTTTTAGAGAAGTTTTTTGGCAATGCCAATGAAAAATATATCAAGAGTTTAGACCCGGTAATTCAAAAAATTAATTCTTTTGAGGATGATTTTGCTAATCTTTCTTTAGATGAAATTAAAGAAAAAATAAAGGAACTTAAGGAAAGATTATCAAAAGGAGAAACATTAGACAATGTTTTACCAGAATCATTTGCTCTAACTAGAGAAGTAAGCAAAAGAACATTAAATCAGAGACATTTTGATTGTCAGTTAATTGGTGGAATAGTTTTACATCAAGGTAAAATTGCTGAAATGAGAACTGGTGAAGGTAAAACATTAACAGCAACTTTGCCATTAGCATTAAATGCCTTATCAGGAAAAGGTTGTCATTTAGTTACTGTTAATGATTACCTTTCAAGAAGAGATACCGTTTGGATGGGCCAGATTTACAACGCATTAGGGCTTAGTGTTGCTTGTATCAATCACGATCAATCATTTCTATATGACCCTAACTATAAAAAAGAAGAAGCTGACAAAGTAAGAGATGAATTAGGGAACTTTTTAGTTATTGAAGATTTTTTAAGACCATGCACAAGAAAAGAAGCATACGCGGCAGATATTACATATGGGACAAATAATGAATTTGGTTTTGATTACTTAAAAGACAATATGGTCTATGACTTAAAAAGTAAATCTCAAAGAGGATTTAATTTTGCTATTATTGATGAAGTTGATTCTATACTAATTGATGAAGCAAGAACTCCACTGATTATTTCTGCGCCTGATGAGGAAAGTTCAAAATGGTATGGAGAGTTTTCAAGAATTATTCCCAAATTAAAAAAAGATGAGGATTTTGAAGTTGATGAAAAGTTTAGAGCAGTAACATTGACTGAAAAAGGAATAGACAAGGTAGAAAGTATTTTAGCAATGGGCAATATTTATGACGAGAGGGGCTCAAAATATTTACATCATTTGGAGCAAGCTCTAAAAGCAGAGATTCTTTTCAAGAAAGAAAAAGACTATGTTATCAAAAATGGAGAAATAATAATTATTGATCAATTTACAGGAAGAATGATGCCCGGAAGAAGATGGTCCGGTGGGCTTCATCAGGCAATTGAGGCAAAAGAAGGCGTAAGGGTGATGCCAGAGTCAATAACATTGGCATCTATAACATTCCAGAATTATTTTAGAATGTATGACAAATTAGCTGGAATGACAGGAACAGCTGAAACATCTGCTGAAGAATTTGACAAGGTGTATGGGCTTGAAGTTGTTGTTATTCCAACAAACAAGAAGATTATAAGAAAGGACTTGCCTGATAAGATTTATAAAACAGAGGAGGCGAAGTTTAGAGCAGTTGTAAAAGAAATTAAAGAAAGGCACCAAAAGGGACAGCCAGTTTTGGTTGGAACTACATCAATTGATAAAAATGAATACTTAGGAGCATTATTAGAAAGAGAGGGAATTCCTCATAAGGTGTTAAATGCTAAACATCATGAGCAGGAAGGTGAAATTATTGCCCAAGCAGGTAAAAAAGGTGCAGTTACTATTGCCACAAATATGGCTGGTCGTGGAGTAGATATTTCCTTAGGAGGAGTTCAAGCTTCACCAGAGGAGAGTGAAGAGGTTAAAAAATTAGGTGGTCTTTGTGTAATAGGAACAGAAAGGCATGAGGCAAGAAGAATCGATAATCAATTAAGAGGTAGAGCAGGAAGACAGGGCGACCCAGGAGAAACACAATTCTTTATTTCTTTAGAAGACGATGTTATTAGAATATTTGGAGGAGACAAAATAAAAGCATTAATGGAAAGATTCAACATTGATGAAGATACTCCAATTGAAAATGCTTTAATTTCAAGAAGTATTGAGTCGGCTCAAAGTAAAATTGAAGGATTTAATTTTGATTCAAGAAAACATGTTTTAGAATATGACGATGTTTTAAATAAACAAAGAAATACAATTTATTCAAAAAGAGATGAGATATTAGGTCGCGAAAACTTAAGAGATATGATTGTTCCCTTGCTTTCTAAATATGGATACAGCGAAGATGATTATAATAGAAAGGAGAAAGAGGTTGGCGAAGAAAATATGAGACAAATCGAAAAAATAGCTGGAATTAGAGCAATTGATTCTATCTGGATTGAACATTTAGAAAATATGGAAAGCTTAAAAGATTCTGTAAGATTAAGGGCCTATGGGCAAAGAGACCCTTTGGTTGAGTACAAAAAAGAGGGTCATAGATTATTTAAGGAATTGTTAGAGAACTGTGAGCGTAATATGGTAGAAAGTATTATGAAAGCAACAATTAACATTCAACCGCCTTCTAAGCCAGAGGAATATTCTATGCCTAAAAACAAAACAGGGATAGGTAGAAATGATCCATGCCCTTGTGGTAGTGGAAAGAAATACAAGAAATGTTGCGGGAAATAATCTGTAAAGGCAATTTAGAAATGTCCTACCTTAGTTATGTTCCTCTCTTTGCATACTCTTTCTTTATTAATCGAAAACTTCTTCCATGGATGATTAATTGGTGGTTTCCAGTCTGATTTCTTTCTGGTAATAGCAATTAATTGAACATCTATTTCTCTTTGAGGTCTTGAAGGAAGAAGAAATGAATTAAGTAAGAAGTCTTTCTTTTTGATTGATATTTTACCGTCAATATCAGTCCGTACAATCACCTTATCCCTCTTATACACAGTTGTAGGTTGTGTTTGTTCTAATTGAAAGTAGTTATTATCAAATCTTACTGTATAATCATTACAAACAACTCTTTGTTTCTTAATAGAAAACACATCCATTATATCAACTCCATCATCTATTGCTCTGTGTACATTTTCTTTATTCTTTGGTACTACCGCAAACTTTTCATTGAATTCAGGAATAATAGGTTCTGATAGTAAAAACCTTGATTTTATTCTTCTTACTTGCCTTACGGATAGATTTAATTCAATGCTTGCTCTTGGTCCGTTGATTTTGTTATCTACTAGCTCATTAATTGTTTTTAATCTTCTGATTTCTTCTTTTGTCATAGTAATTGTTTCTTTTTCTTTCATATATATTATGTATTAATTATTATTAATACATATATACACTAAAAGTTGTTACTAGGACATTTCTATCTTGCTCTAGGTAGGACATTATCATATTGCCACTACCATTACCAAAATTACTTGATAAATAAAATTAAATATGATATACCAATAATAGTTGGAAGATTAGGTAATCCTAACTTTCAACTCAGGCGAAAGCCTGATAGTTCTTTAAAAATTAAAAAAAGGAGGTATGAGAATTAGACTACCAGAAAAGTGCAAAAAGTGTGTGCACATTACCAAAAAGGCTTGACAAAATTGGTGGAGTGATTAAAGATGATAAGCAAGAAAGGAGGAAAAACGCGATGAATCAACAGAACAAAGCTGTAATGGCAAAATTCAGCGTTCTGAAGGGCTCCATGTCCAAACTTACGCCCATGCGTATGGCTACGCTGAGATGTGCCGGCCAGTGCACTTGTCGTTGTTGCAAGTGAGTACATGAACCGAGTTGGAGGGATAAATATTTATTTATTCCTCCAACCCCAACCTTACAGGAGGAAACAATGAACGAGTTAGTAAGTCTGAAATCGCCGATCTCCGTGAATTTTGAGGTAACTCCGGTTTGCGATTTGGCGTGCGAGTTTTGTTTCAACGCTGAAATGGAATGCAAAAAATTGAGCCACCCTCCATTAAAGCGAGTTATGTCCATTCTGGACAAACTTGCCGAAGCCGAGGTGTTTGAAGTCCGATTGTTTGGAGGCGAGTTTTTTGTGTATCCATATTGGCGGGAAGTGTTGGAATATGCTGATGAGCAGGATTTCTTTTTATCGTTCGTGTCAAATGGTACCCATATAAACGCGAGAGTAGTTGAAAAGTTAGTGGCTCACCGCGTTATCGGTGGCGCTATTTCACTGCACGGTACAAAAGAAATTCACGAAAGCATAACTAAGGTTGCCGGATCTTTTAACGCGGCGGTGAATGGGATACGGGCTTGCGTAGAGAATAACATCGACATTTCCGTTCTCTACACATTAACCAAGAAAAACTACCAGTCGATTTTTGAGACTTGCCAATGGCTAAAAATAAATGGTGTGGAAATAGACGAGATAAATGTAGGACGTTTGACTCCTTACGGTCGGGCTAAATCCGATTGGGAACAAGTTAAACTTTCCTTGCGTGATTACTTGTCTGTTTTTCCCCAACTGGAAAGAATCCGCAATGAGTTGGGTATTCTTGCCAGTTTTGGAGACGCTTTTCCGCTGTGCATAGTCCCTGCCAAATATCATGATTATGTGATTGGTTGCTGGCAAGGAACTGGTTTCGGTCATATCGACCACTTGGGCAATGTGCGCTCGTGTTCTATTGCCAAAGGAAGTTACGGCAACATTTTAGAGACTCTTCTAACTGAAATATGGGTTGAGCGATTAGCTCATTTCCGATCCCTAAAATGGTTGCCTGCGAAATGCCAGGCATGCGATAACTTCTGCGGCGGCGGATGTTCCGCCTCACATTATGACGGCGGAATGTATGCTTCCGACGAATTTATCCAAGAAAGAAAGGGAGGCAAACATGAATGACAAGTTTGTGCCTAAAATTAACTGCCGATTTAAAATCAGGCAAGACCTCAATGGTTTTCTCGGTTTCTTTCAGGGCAAAGGCGTTCTAACCTTTAACGAGGTCGGGGCATTTATTGTCGGACAGATGACCGGCGAAAAAAACCTGCGAGAAATTGCGCAGGCCGTTCAGGAAACCTTTATCACGGTTGCTGATCCTAAGAGCGAAGTTATCGGTATCGCTAAGCAACTGGAGGAAGCAGGATTTTTCTAACTACATAACGGCTAAAGTGAGGACTTAAAAGACTTTAGCCGTTTTATTTTTCAAGATTTTAAGATATAATATAAACATGAGGTTGCAATTTTTATATTCAAAAAATAAAGAAAAAGAAAAACTACTGAACATTTACAATGAATATCAGTGGTTTATTGATAATGATTTTCCAATTATTTTGCCTAAATTTTACGCTAAAATATATCAAAATAATAAAAAACTTTTTGTCAAAAAATTAAACAGGGAATTAAACAAAGTTTATAATAAAGACAATTATCAATTTAAAAAAGAAACTATAAAAAACAACTGGCAAAAAATTGAAGAGAATTTTTTTAAAATTTTAAGTAGTTTTAATTTAAAAATAAAAGATAAATACTTTTGCCGTATTTCATTATACGGACCAGAAGGGCAATTTAATTATCCCAACATAGTCAATTTAAGGGTGGCAAACAGTAAAGACATTAAAAACGCCAATGAAACAATTGCCCATGAAATTATTCACTTGCTGATTTATAATAAAGTTAAGAAGTTAAAATTAAATTATGAACAAACTGAAGGTTTGGTTGATTTATTTTTCATCGAAACAAAGTTAAAAAATATTTTCCCAAATTACAAGATACAAAATATTGGCGCTGCCAATAAAAAATTATTTTACAACATAATAAAAATAAAAAATAGCCCCAAATAATGTTTTGTTTCGCAAAACAAAAACTTTTAATTGCCTCCGATAACACTGCGTATCCAGTTTCGGTTTTTTACAAAAACCTACACCCAAATTCTACTTCGTTTTACTTCGCAGAACTAAGGAGAACAAAGAGATGAAACGGATATTTATTCCTGAAAAAGTTGTTTTCTATATCGAATCCAATAGAGAGATGGGAACAATTCACGATCTGAAAAGTGGCAAAAGGGCATATGTTAATTCGGATATGATTGAAGTTATTCAGCACCTGCTTGATGGACACGTTCTTGACTCTTTCTTTCCTGCGAAAGAAATACCACAGAAAGAAAGGATGGAACTGATCTCGCAAAGCAAATCGGTTTTGCGTAATTTGGTGTCATCTGGGCTTTTAACTGAGAAGAAACCAAATAAACAACCAATCCATCCCTTAGAGTGGTTTTCGCTGAGCCGACTAAGTGCAATCTGTATTGCAAAACTGCCATGTTTCAGATTGCAGCGTTTCTGAGGTAAAAGCGAATGCAAGCTCGATGACACTTGATGATATTCACGATTTAATTTCACAAATCGACGAATTGGGAGTGATGGAACTCCAACTCACAAGAGGAAAACCGTTCATACTGCTTTTGTTTTAGGCAAACACATTTGGCGGATTAATTAAGTTGGTTTATCCGTCTTTTGCGTATAATAATAGCATCTCATTTGGAGTTTTACCATCAAGGGCACAATGTTCAGTGTTATTATATTCTTCATTCCACCTTTTTATCTTTATCTCTATATCATCTCTATTTCGAAAAATATTATAATCGTAGAAGCGTTCTTGGTCAGTGCGATGACTTCTTTCTACTTTTCCATTCTGAGCAGGCTTGCCTGGATCAATGAGGTAATGGATGATGTTTTTTCTTTGACAAGTGATATCGAATTCATGTAGCCTTGGATTTAATGAATCTGTTGATTTATTATACCCTACATACCTATTCGTGAAGCATGATCCATTATCTGTTTTAATGTTAAAAACTTAATTGCACAATTATTGCCCATTCCATCATATACTTCTAGATGTCTCCATCTTGAAGCATAATCAATAGCTGTAAATTGATAGTATTTAAGCCCATTAATGGTTCCTGGTACGTATATGTTTATCTCTACCAATTCTCCAGGAAGTAAAGGAACCTTTACATATTTCCATTTCATCTTTTTTGTTCGATATTTTTTAACTAATCCTTCTGATTTTAAAATATTACCGATTGTTCTTTCTTTCACTTCTATTCCTTCCTTTTCTAGTCTCCAATTAAGTTTCTTTGCACAAAGTTTAGTTTCTTTTCTTAATTCAATAACTCTTTCTTTGATTCGTATCGAAGTTTCGTTAGGACAAGTTCTCGGTCGGGCAGGCTTAGGAATTAGTCCTTCTTCTCCGTAATTCTTAAAAGAAGTCTTTCTTCCAGAGCATTTTTTGGTATTTATGTACACATATACTTTGATGTTTTCATATTTCTTGAAAAACCGCCATATGTGTTTGTACATTACCCAATAATCCTTGACAAAAAACCATCTAATAGTATAATTCACAGATGTTTAATAAGCATTATTCTGCTTTTGGGCAGATTTTTTAGATTATGGAAATAAGAAATATTGCAATTATAGCCCATGTAGATCACGGAAAGACCTCGTTGACCAACTCTTTGATGAAACAATCAGGATTAGCTGAGGATAATTTTACCATGGATACAAATGAATTAGAAAAAGAAAGAGGGATTACAATATATTCTAAAAATACTTCAATTTTTTATAAAAATACAAAAATTAATATAGTTGATACTCCAGGTCATGCTGATTTTAGCTCAGAAGTTGAAAGAGTTTTAAGATCAATTGATTCTGTATTATTAGTTGTTGATGCCAAAGAAGGTCCGATGCCCCAAACCAAATTTGTATTAAAAAAATCATTAGAGTTAGGATTAAAACCAATTGTTGTGATTAACAAGATTGACAAGCCTGCCGCTAGACCAGACAAGGTTCAAGAAATGGTTTATGAATTATTTTTGGATTTAGGAGCTAATGATGAACAGCTTAATTTTGAGGTTATCTATACAAACGGAAGAGATGGAATTGCTAAAAAGAATATTAATGACGAGTCCAATAATTTAGAGCCACTTTTGGACTTGATTTTAGAGAAAGTTGCTCCGGTCTCATCAGATGAATTAACTAATAAGGAACTGAGAGCTCAACCATTTAATTTAGGATACGATAATTTTTTAGGAAGGTTGGCGATTTGTAGAATATATGAAGGTAAAATTAGAAAAAATGATAATGTTTTTGTTAAAAGTATTGATGGTCAATTAAGAAAAGGCAAGATTGTTAAAATGTTTACTTTTCATGGACTAGAAAAAGTGGAATTAGACGAGGCAATTGCTGGTGATATAGTTATTATTGCAGGAATACCAGATATATTTATTGGTGAAACAATTTGTCTTAATCCAGAAGCGGAATTGCTTCCAATTATTCACATAGATGAACCAACAATTTCACTTAATTTTTTAGTTAATAACTCTCCTTTTGCGGGAAGAGATGGTAAATTTGTAACTAATAAACAAATTAAAGAAAGATTAGAAAAAGAAACCGAAGTTAATGTTGGTTTGAAAATAGATTTTTCATCAACTGAGTATTATAAGGTTAGTGGAAGAGGAGAACTTCATATAGCAATATTATTAGAAAAAATGAGACGAGAAGGTTATGAATTACAAATATCTAAACCACAAGTAATTTTCAAAGAAGAAAATGGAGAAAAGCTAGAGCCATATGAGGAAGTGATTATAGATGTTCCTAATGATATGTCAGGGGTGGTGATTGAAAAATTATCTAAAAGAAAAGGAACGATGACAGAAATGAAATCAGATGCAATTCATACAAGAATAATTTTTGAAATACCAACAAGGGGACTATTGGGCTACAAGTCAGAATTTATTGTAGACACTCGCGGAGAGGGCATACTATCAAGTAGAGTTATTGGTTTTAAAAAATATGCTGGGGAAATAGAAAAAAGAAATGTTGGCTCTATGGTATCGATGGCAACAGGAAAATCGTCAGGTTTTTCATTATTTAATCTTCAAGAAAGAGGAGTGCTATATATCGGTCATGGAGAAGATGTCTATGAAGGAATGGTGATTGGTAACGTTTCAAAAGGCAATGACTTGACTGTTAATCCAACAAAAGGAAAAGAGCTTTCTAATATGAGAGCATCTGGATCTGATGAAGCAATTAAATTAACTCCGCCAAATGTTTTAGACATAGAGAAAGGAATGAGTATTATGAGTGATGATGAATACTTAGAAATTACTCCTAATTTTGTTCGCTTAAGAAAACAGTACTTAACTAATGTTGAAAGAATAAGGCAAAAAAGAAAACAGTGATCATATTTTACTGAAGATTACATTATCTTCTTCTAGTTCTGCCCATACTTTTTCTACAGTCATATCAGGAAATTTTTCTTTGATTATTAATTCTGTTTTAAGCATATCTTCAACTTGTTTGTCTTTTTCTTCTTTAGAATTATTAAATTGATAAGATGCTTTATATGCTCCACAATCACTATGATGAATTAAAATTACTTTTACGGAATGATGTAGGTTGTGCGATATTTCTATCTGTTTTAATAAATAATTATTTCCATCGGCAATTTCTTTACTTGATCCAGCAACAGAAACAATATCACATTCGCCGTAATTGTTTTTAATAAAGTCATTTGTTTCATTGATCAATCTAAAATCAATACAGTGGAATACAATATTTTGACAATTGTGTTTGTTCATATTTTTAAATTAAATAATTATACACTCCTAGAAAGTGTGTAATTGTTCCTAAAAGGACAAATATATGAAAAATTTCGTGAAAGCCAAAATCCTTAGTGATGTTTGGTTTTTTAATAGCATATATTATTGCTCCGATGCTGTAGAAAAGTCCACCTAATAAAAGGATTAAGACTGGTTTTATTCCAATAGATAGGTATAAGGGATAAATTATTATTACAGCTAACCAACCCATTAAAATGTACAGAGAAGTGGCAAACCATCTTGGAGTTTTTGACCAAAAAGATTTGAGAAAAATTGTACCAATTCCTGCCAGTGCTAAAACCCATATAACAATCATTGGTATTAATCTCCATAAACCATCAAGGGCAATGAGACAGAAAGGAGTATATGTTCCTGCAATTAGAATATATATCATTGCGTGATCAATCTTTCTAAAAATGTCTACTTCTTCCGGAGAACGTCCAAAGAGATGATATATTGCGCTTGAGGCATAAAGGAGAATCATACTCAAGCCAAAGATTAAAAAAGCAACAATTTGAGTTAAATTATTTGAATTATGTACTAAAAAAACGGTTCCTATAATAGAAAGGATTAATCCTAATAAATGGCTGAAACCAGAGAAGGGATCTTTTATTTTCATTGCAGTATATACTACACTATTTTTGATGAGATGTCATCATTTTTTGATATTATAATTTTCTTTGAGGAATTGAATTCTATTATATGATTGATTAATTTGATCAACTGATACTAAGTTATTTTTTACTCCATCAATAATTGCATTAACTGCCCTGTATGGTATTAATTCATCATATTCACTTGTCCCATTATTAGATAAAATTAAAAGATCACAGCCAGCATTTATTGCCATAATTAATCCTTCTTCAAACCCATAATGATCAACAATTGCTTTCATTTGCATATCGTCTGAAACAATTACACCCTTAAAGTTTAATTCTTCTCTTAAGATATTTTGAAGAAATAATGGAGAAAGAGTAGCCGGATAATTTTCATCAATATTTTTGTTTATAATATGAGCAGTCATTACCATGTCATTATATCCATCTTCAATTAATAACTTGTATGGCAATAATTCCTCTTCTTTATAAGTATTAGTAACATCAACTATTCCTAAATGTGAATCACTATTTGAACTGCCGTGACCTGGAAAATGTTTAATTGCTGAAATGATATTACTTTGATGTAGACCTTCTATAAAGTTTTTTGCGTGATTATAGACATCTTCTGGGTTATTACTAAAAGATCTTTCTAATTGTCCTATTACAGGGTTTTCTGGATTAACATTGACATCAACGACAGGAGCGAAATTTAAATTAAATCCTAACTCACTTAGTTGTTGGCCTAAAAATAGACCATATTCTTTAGTTTGTTTGACTGAACTTTTTCCCATTTCTTCTGCCGATGGTATGGGTATAAATCCATATTCTTCTTTTAGACGATTAACATTCCCGCCTTCTGCGTCAACAGCGACAAAAATATCATTTCTTATTTCCTTTAAGTCAGATATTAATTTTTTTGTTTGATCAGGATTAATTATATTTCTTTCAATTTCTCCATTAGAAGGAACATCTTTATCAAAAAGAATAACTCCACCTAAATTCATATCTTTTAATGTTTGGGTGATATACTCATTAGCAGTTGTTCCTCTAAATCCAATAATCAACATTTGCTCAATTTTATCTCTCAATTCCTCATCTTCTTTTGGTATATCGTAAAGATAGTTCTTTGTTAAAAAAAAGAAAAAAAGAGCGACAATTAATATTAATATTATTTTCTTCATATCTT